>JAEEGL011429268.1_pt1 | contig 20102 bp, 4 predicted proteins | sample 9134231 | NCBI WGS metagenome assembly JAEEGL01 (sample SAMN16246548, study PRJNA631951) | gut metagenome | biome: gut microbiome; feature: rumen; material: fiber-attached | host: Bos | place: Iran: Karaj | collected 2018-10
CTTGTATTTCGAAAAGAGAAGAAAGATCGGCCAAAGAAAGTCATCATTGGCGTTTTCGCTGCCAGTTTCATTCTGCCCCTATTGGCCTCTCTCTTTTTCTACTGGGATGGCGAGCTTAGAATGACCACCCAACCGCGTCCCATCGAGGCGGTCATCGTGCAGCAGAACACCGACCCGTGGGAGGAGGAGTACCGACTTACGAACGAAGAAGAAATCCAACGGATTTTGGATGTGGCGCAACCGTATGTCAATGAAAAGACCAACCTCATTATCACGCCGGAGTCGGCCATCGCGCACACCATCGATATGGAAGCCTTGCACAACCACACCTTTATGGAGGGCGACACTCGCTTCGAAGGATTTGCCCTACTCGATAGTGTCACTACAGTTTATCCTAATCTCAATTTCGTATTGGGACTTTCCACAGTGGGCATTTACGACCATAGGCCATCGCCGGTTGCGCAGGAATACGCGCCTGGGCAGTTCATGGAATTTTACAACACCGCCGGTTTCTACAACAAAAACGGCTTGGTAAGCCACTACCACAAGTGCCGTTTGGTGCCTGGTGTGGAGGGGATGCCTTTCCCGAAGCTCTTCGGTTTCTTGGGGGACGTCCTGATCAAGTTGGGCGGCACCAATTCATCCCTCGGAAAAGACACGGTGCAGCGCACTTTCGCGTTCGAGGTGGACGGAAAACCGATGCGCATCGGCACGGCCATCTGCTACGAGTCGGTCTATGGCGAGCTGGTCGCGAAGTTCGTGCGCAACGGCGCGAACATCTTGGCGGTCATCACCAACGACTCGTGGTGGGACGATAGTCCAGGCCACCGGCAGCACTTCGACATGTCACGGCTAAGAGCCATCGAGACAAGACGTTATGTGCTTCGTGCGGCCAACGGAGGCTTCTCCGGCGTGATCGACCCTCTTGGGCGGGTGCTGGCGAAGACGAAATACAACGAACGCACCGCTATCCAGACCATAGTGTCTGCCCAGTCTGGTGAGACTTTTTATGTGAAACACGGGGATTACCTCGCCAGAATCGCCATCGTGCTGACATTCATGGCGTTGCTCTATAGCATCGTCGCGGCGGTGGTGCGGCGGTTCAGGTAAAAGCAAAGTCGTTACGCCCTGTGGAGACGATGTGCGCATTGTCTCTTCGGTCTGTTTCTGTTAATAAGTTTTCATAAATCCATTGTTTCTGATATTTGTGTAAATGTTATTTTTGCCGTTGTAATGAAAAATGGTGTAGTGTTTTTTCTGTAACTAATTGATACATAAAACACAACATTTTCTGTTTTTCTATTTTTGGACATTTGGATTTATGAGTATGAAAAAAAGTTTACTCCTGCTGACCCTTTTTGTGACATTGTTTTTTGGATGGTCGCATGCGCAGACCACGCTGACCGTGGCGGACGGAATGGAAGCCAATTCATACGTTCCTGTTTATGGGTACTATGCGGACTATTATCAGCGGAACCAGGTGATATATCCGGCATCCATGTTTACGGACATGGTGGGTAGTGGGATTCTTTCACTCACATTTTACTTCTATACAGCCCCTTCGTCCAATTGGAGTGCGACGTTCGATGTGAAGTTGGGAGTGACGAGTGATTCGTCGTTCCAGTCCACGGCATACGTCAACGTTCCGACCACGACGGTCTATACCGGGACGTTGACCAAGAACAGTGACAACACGCTGACTGTTACGCTGGCGGAGCCGTATGTCTATACGGGCGGTAATCTGCTTCTGGAGGTTACATCCCAGTCTGGCGGGAACTATTACTCTGCCAAATTCTTTGGTGTGTCATCCTCCAACGGCAGTATTCGCGGACACAACGGGAGCGGCATCAGCAATATTACCAATCAGACCAGGGAGAATTTCATCCCCAAGACCACCTTCAGTTACGCAGACATGTGCAAGCCCGCCAACCTTGACGTTTCGAACGTCACGGGCAGTTCTGCTCTGGTCACGTGGGATAATATGAATATCACCGAGCCTTTGAGCTACGATTTCTCATACAAGGCCGCTGATGCCACCGCATGGACGGAGGTGTCCGACATTCATGAGCACAGTTATTTCCTGACGGTATTGCAGCCGCAGACGAACTATCAGGTCCGGGTGCGCGCCCATTGCGACGCGGGCGATCCCTCCGACTATGTCACCCTCTCGTTTTCCACCGAATGTTCAGGAGGTTACGCCGATCCAGTGGTGATCGGAAATGTTGCCAATCCTGTTACCACTTATGGCATTCCGAATGTCATGAGTTACAAATACAGCTATTCCCAGCAGCTATTTATGGCGAATGAGATAGGTGGTTCCAAGAGTATCAATGGCATTTCGCTGCAATATTATTATGCTTACCCTGTTGTCCGCAATGTGGACATCTACTTGGGTCACACGAACAAGACCGGTTTCTCCAACGGCAGTGACTGGGTCCCGCAGAGCGACCTGACCTTGGTCTATTCCGGAGAGGTGGAATTCAACAATCCGGGAGAGAACTTTTGGTTTTGGATACCGTTCGACTCGGCTTTTGAGTACAACGGTACCGACAATCTGGTGGTGGCTTTTGACGACAACACGGGCAGTGCGCCCTCATACGGCAACGTGTTCTACTCTCACTCTTCCGGAAAACTGAGCATATACGTAAGCAATTACTCTACCGATGTGGATCCCAACAATTTGGGGAGCAACGGTAATCCGATATGGTACCGCAACAATTTGCGCATTCCGGGGCAGTGCATCACCTCTGATTGTGACCGTGCTAACGTTTTGGTGACGGGTGTGACGAATTCCACGGCGCAGCTCCAGTTCACGTCCGGCAACGGGGCCAGTGGAGTGGAGTTGCAGTACAAGCGTTCACAGGACGATGAGTTTGTCACCGTGCCGGTCACGGGTACGACTTGTGAGCTGACGGGGCTGGTGCACAACACCGAATACACGGTGCGCATCCGTTCGCTGTGCGGAGGCAGCCAGAGTCCGTGGTTGGAGAGGACCTTCACCACGAAAGCGAGCAACTACTCGCGCATCTACGTCAACGTGGGCGGCACGGGCGACGGTGCGAGTTGGGCGGCCGCGACCGGCGACCTTGGCTGGGCGTTGAGCACCGCCGCCGCCATTCGGAGCACTTACGGCACTTCTCCGGACGTATGGATTGCCCATGGCACCTACTACGGCGACAGCGTTTCCGCGAGCGCGTTCACCTTGGTGGATGGGGTGAATGTCTATGGCAGCTTTGCGGGTAACGAAACGGAACTCTCGCAGCGTGACTTGTACGCCCATCCTACCATTCTTGACGGTCAGCACAGCCAACGCGTGGTCGAACAGCTGGAAAATTTCGCTGTGGCGACCGTGTTGGACGGTGTGACGCTCCGAAACGGCAAGACCACCGGCTATGGTGGCGGTGCGCTATTGAAATATAATGTATATTTATATAACAGCGAGATTATCAACAACACGGCAGCCAGCGGCGGTGGTGTATATACGACGTCCTCTGTCATTGAGAACTGTCGCTTCAGAGGCAATTGGGCCAATGGGAACAACTATAACAATGGCGGTGGCGGCATGTACACCTCGTATGCTATGGTCATGCACTGCGAATTCACTCACAACCGTGCGACCAAGAATGGCGGGGGAGTCTATATCGACAATTCCAACAGCAATTATGCGGCTTTGTCTAACTGCTTGATAGCCAATAACACTGCTGATGTTGGCGGTGGAATTTACAATTCGTCCTCCTATACGCTTTTGGAGAACAATACCATCGTGAACAATGAGGCCGTTTCCAGTGGCGCGGGCATTAGGGCCAGCTATATGTATAAGATAGCCAACTGTATCTTGTGGGGCAACCGTACCACCGCAGGTGCTGTGAGCAGCATTGATGACAATGGAAATGTCTTGACCTGCACCTATAGCGCGGTGGAAGACGGTTACGCCGGTACGAACAATGTGATGATTCTTCCCGATAGTGTGCTTGGCGGGCTGTTTGCCCCCAAATTCGTGACCCCATCGGCTACCGTGGGGTATTTGGATGCCACGCCATACCCCAACTGGCGCTTCTTGCAGGGTTCCGTCTTTGCAAACAGGGGATCCAACAGTCTGGTGACCATCTACAACAACACCGACCTGGACTTCCAGTCGCGTGTCAAACATGATACGGTGGATTTGGGTTGTTATGAGTCTGATTACTACGGACATCCGCTGCCTGTATACGGCAATATCATTTACGTCACCCAGAACGGCGGTGGCACTCACGACGGCAGCAGTTGGGATAATGCCACCGGTGATCTCAATCTTGCCTTGGGTCTTGCTGAAATGTACAACGCCGATGTTTGGGTTGCCGAGGGTGTCTATTATGGTGACACGATGGCAATCAGTGCTTTCACGATGCATGACGGTGTGAACGTATATGGCGGTTTTGAGGGCAATGAGCCAGAGACTTTCGATCTTTCGCAGCGCGATTTGTCGGCGCATGTCACGGCCTTGGACGGCGGTAATGCTCGTCGTGTGCTGAACCAGCCGGGAAGTTTTACCCATCGCACAGTATGGGATGGGCTCACTCTCCGCAACGGCAACTACACCGGATCCACATACGGTGGCGGTGCCGCCAATCTGAAATCCAACTCCACGCTTTCGAACTGCGTCATCACCCACAACCATGCCGACGGCTATGGCGGTGCGCTTTATGGAAGTGGATACCACTATGGCTCCAATGACACTATCTTTCTCATCAATTGTACCATCTCATACAACAGCGCTGGACAGCACGGTGGCGGCGTGTACCTGAGCCAGAATATCTCAATTCAAAATTGTGTGATTACCCATAACACAGCAGGTAACGGCAACGGAGGTCTGAGACTTTCCGAGGGTATCATTACTCACAGTACAATTACCCATAATACGGCAGGCACTACTTGCGGCGGTATTTCTTCTGATCGAAGCAAGGTGTATAACTGTCTGATAGCCAACAATACCTCTGGGTCGAGTGCATCCGGTATTCTCGCCGACCGCTCCGATGTTTTCGGTTGCACCATCGTGAACAATGCCAGCAGCGGCACAGGTGCGAACTTAGGTGCAGGACTTGTGGGGACGACCTCCACCTCCGCTTCCTACTTGCCCAATGTGGTGAACTGTATCATCTGGGGCAACCGCAACAACGGGGAGATTGCCAACGTTCTCAATAATACTGCGTGCCACCATTCTGCGGTGGAAGGCGGTGTGATGGGGGAGAACAACCTCATCCTCTTGTCGGGGAATGTTGGCAGCAGTCCGTTCTATCCGAACTTTGTCCAGCCTTCGGATTCCGTGGGTGCATTCGACGGTCCGGACAATGCCGACTGGCGGCTGACGAACGTTTCGCCTTGTGTGAACCGTGGTGACAACACCGTTGCCGGTTCCATCGACTTGGCCGGCAATGACCGAGTCCAGCAGGATATTATCGACTTGGGATGTTATGAGTCGGAATACACGGGCATCACACTGCCCCAGTACGGTCATGTCGTCTATGTGACTGAGCAGGGTGCCGGATTGCAAGTCGGCAACAGTTGGGAGAATGCCATCTCCTCCATCGTTGATGCCCTCTTTATCGCCAAGACCTACGGCGCGGATGTCTGGGTGGCCGCAGGCACATACTATGGCAACACCGCTTCCGATAAGGCTTTCACGATGATAGAAGGGGTGAATGCGTATGGCGGATTTGCGGGCAACGAACCGGAGACTTTCGATCTCGCGCAGCGTGACTTTTCTACGAACGCCACTATCCTTGACGGCCAGAACATGCGGCGTGTGCTCTACCAACCGAACAGCTTCTCCGAAAGCACGGCGGTGACCTGGGATGGCTTCACCATCCAGAACGGTGCCTATTATGACAACGGTGTCGGTGTCTATATGCAAAGTTACTCCACTTTGAGCAACTGTATCGTGCAAAACAACTACCTCTATTATCTCAAGACTCCTTCCAGCAGTACTTGGCAAATCAAGTATGGCGCTGGCATTTATGTCTCGGGTGGTACTAACAACACCACTGGATGGACGACCCAAATCCGCCATTGCACGATTCGTTACAACAGCTTCCAGAACAGCAGCTATTTGGACGGTTATGGTGCAGGAATCTATGGCAACTGTTTGAATATCAGTCATTCGGAGATTAGTCACAATACCAATCCCCGCTATTATGGCGGCGGTATCTATTGCCAAAATAGCAGTCAGTTGTCCAACTGTCTTGTTCACAATAATTTAGCGGGCCGCGGTGGCGGTATCTATTTGGCCGGATACGTCACTATGGTAAACTGTGATGTTGTGAACAACAGCGCCACATCAGAAGGTGGCGGCCTTTACCGCAACTCCGGCACCCTCAATGCCACCAACAATATCATTTGGGGTAACAAGAAGAATTATGCCGTCAATAATATTTACGGGACAGGCACTTTCAACTACTGTGCCGTTGAAGGTGGCGTTTCCGGTACGAACAACATCAATCTCGCCTCCTCCAACGACGGTTACAACGATGCGCTGTACTACGCACGCTTCATCGACCCGGAGAACGGGGACTTCCAGCTGCACCCTACCTCGTCATGTGTCAACGCGGGCAATTCGGATGGAATCGCTGACAGTCTCGATTTTTATGGGAATCCGAGATTGCAGAGTGTGGTGGATATCGGCTGTTCGGAAGCGCAGGAATTCAGTGACTGTCCGTCGGTGGTCGGTTTGCACGCTGACAACATCACCACCAACAGTGCCCATCTGAGCTGGCATCCGCTTGGCACGGAAAGCGAGTGGGTGGTCATCTACGGCATCGTAGGTGGGGAGACTAACACACTGACGGTCAACGACACAGTCTGCACGCTTTCGGGGCTCACTTTCAACCGCAACTACAGTGCCAAGGTGCGTGCAGTGTGCGGAGACGGGATGATGAGTATCTTCTCCATTCCCGCCAACTTCCAGACTATTTGCGATCCGAGTGTCTTGGATACGTTGTCTAATTTCACGGTGATGCTTCCCGCCGACAGCGAGGTTATTTATCAGAACGGGGTGTCGTTCAGCTGGGCCGCCCTGCCGGAGGCCACCTCCTACGACTTCTACCTTTGGGCCGCCGATGGTGCCGAGCCTGAAACTCCGACGCAGTCAGGGCTGAGTTTTGCAGGATTGAGCAATGTGCAACTACCTGCCTATGAGCGCGGCAAGTATTATCGTTGGAAAGTGGTTGCTTGGAACGAGTGCATCAGCAAGAGCAGCCCGGTGATGACCCTGCGGGTGAATCCGCTGCCCGATCTGCACGTGAGCGCCGTGACTACCTCTACGCCGGTGGCTTCGCAGACCATGACCGTGACCTGGACAGTGTCCAACGACGGGGAAGGCAGTACGCCTCCCGGACAGAGCTGGAACGACCGCATCTGGCTCGTACGCGATGCGGATGTGAGAGAATTCAACTACAATCAGGACATCAATTTGGCCACTGTCGCCAACCTGCAGGTTTTGAATCCAGGCGAGTCTTACACCAACACAGCAACGGTTACCCTACCCGAAGGAATAATGGGTAATTACTACCTATTTGTCATCGCCAACCAACATGATGCTTACGATATCGATTTCGAACCCGCTGGTGGTTCCGCCCCGAACCCCTACACACCGAGCCTCACCGGCAACCCTTATCCTTATCTGAATGGTTTTTGCCATAGTCGTGATATGGAGGAGGTCGTTTCCTCTGAATTTGGTAACGGATTCGGCCATTTCCATGGTATGGACAACTTCTTCTACGTGGTGCTGAACATCCTGCCGCCACCGTCACCCGACCTGGCGGTGAGCAGCGTGGCGCATCCCGCCAACACATTCTCGGGCAGCACCATTCCGTTGTCGTGGACTGTCACCAATCAAGGCGAGGCTGCGGCTATGGGTCCCTGGTACGATGTGGTCTATCTCACCTCCGACACCATGCTCAGCACGGTGGATGCGTGGCGTGTGGGAACCTACAGGCACAACGGAAACCTCCTCATTGACAGCAGCTACACCAACAGTGTGCAGGTGACCATCCCCATTGACTACATGGGCGACTACCGTTTCTTCATTATCACTGACAACAACGATGAGGTTTACGAAGGACTCTTCAATGAGAACAATATCGGTGTTTCCGAGCATCCGCTGACTGTGACGCTCACGCCGCCCGCTGACCTGATTGTCACTTCCGTCGTTATGTCGGACTCGGTGGATGTGAATGCTACATGTAATATTGTGTGGACAGTGAAGAACAATGGCAGCAGCCCCACGTATGGCAACCACTGGTATGATGGCTTCTACGTCAGTCGCGATTCCATCTTCGACCGGAATACCGCCCGTGTACTAAGGAAGATCGGCCGCAGCGGCACTTTGGCGGCGGACTCCTCCTATACGAGAGAGATAGCCGTCGGCATACCGACGGATTTGGAGGGTGGTCTTTGGTATCTGTTTGTCAACACGGATGATATGGAAAGCATTTTCGAATACACCTACGAAGACAACAATGTCATGGCGCGGCCTTTCACGGTGCTTCTGCCCGACATGGAGGTTACGGACATTCAGGTGCCCGACACCGTCGATCCGAATGTGGTCACCCGCGTGACTTGGACGGTTCGCAACAATGGTCCGGGCAACGTCGTAGGCCGTCATTTCACCGACCGCATTCTCTACAATGGGGAGCAGGTCTATACTGCCAACGTGACGAACATCAATATTGCGGCGGGCGACTCTATGGTACGTTCCGCCAATGTCCAACTTCCTTGTACGCAGGGTGATGCCACACTAAGTGCTGTCACTGATGTGACGGAGAACGTGCTGGAGAGCGATGAGAACAACAATACGCTTTCCGTTCCGCTCAACATTCTCACGCCCGACCTGACGGTCACGGGGGTGAGTTTGTCCGACGAGTTGTGGAGTGGTACGCCGGTCGCGGTTACCTACACGCTGGTCAACAACAGCGACATGCCCGTTTCTGGCACCGTCACCGACCGCATCTACTTCAGCCAGCAGGCCGTGGACTATGCGGACGGCGACCTTGCGGGTGCGCACACGCATGCCCTCACGCTGGCGCCCGGTGAGAGCGAAACCTTCACTTTCACGGTGAACGTGCCCAACGGCATCAGCGGACAGTACTACTGTCATGTGAACGGCAACGCCACGGGTTCGGTCTGCGAGACCAACCCAGACAACAACTTCGGCCATAGCGCGGCGGTCAACGTGCAGCTCAGCCCGTGGCCCGACATCGTGGTGACGAACGTCATGGTGGAGGGACCGGTGAACCTTGGCGGCACCTTCCCGTTGGAATACACCATCGCAAACCAAGGCACTGCTCCGCTAAATTACGCTGGGGCAAATACCAAATTCTACTATTCCACCTCTGCCACTCAATACGACAGCAATCATCTGCTGCTCACGCAGATGGACTATCTCAACATCCCCGTCGGCGGGGAGGAGACCTTCACGGCCAACCTGACGCTTCCCGTCAATGAGACGCCGCATCTCTACTACATCCATGTGGTCGCGGATGCCACCGACTTGATTTACGAACATACTGGTGAAAGCAACAATACAGCCGTCAGCAACGGATTCTTGGCCGCGGTCTATCAGCTTGACCTGATGGCGGTGGAGATTGACGGTCCTGATGAGGTGGAGTGGGGGCAGACTGCCACCTACCGCCTGCATGTGCGCAACAATTCCGCTGTGCCGACGCTGGCCCATCAGTGGAAAGATGCCATGTATGTCTCTGCGGACCAGGTGCTTCAGGACAATGACCATCTGGTGCAGCTCATCAATCACCAGACCACGCTCAATGCCGGCGACGACTACTGGGTGAACTTCACCGTCACCATTCCTTACGGCACGCCGGCCACGGCCTATCTGCTTGGCTTCGCGGACTTCAACAACAACAATCCGGACATCAACCTCTTCAACAATTCTGTGGTGAAAGCCATCACGGTCAGCAGCGTGCCCACGCCGGATATCGCTGTCACGGAGGCCGTGCTTCTTGACGATGTGGTTGCCGGACAGCCGACACAGCTCGCCTACACCGTGACCAATGTCGGGGAACAGGATGTCAGTCAGCAAACTTGGAGTGACAAGGTTTTCCTGTCCGCTAACAGCAGTTATGGGAACGAGGACATCGAGTTGATTACCAAGCCGTGCCAGAACGTCACGCTCGCGCAGGGTGATTCGTACTCCGACACGCTTACATTCGCCGTCCCACTGCCCTACAGCGGTTCCATGTATCTGATTCTCAAGGCGAATGCCAATAATAATCCTTATGAGGTCAATACGGACAACAACACGGTGGCCTTGCCAGTCAACGTCATCCTGACGGATCCCGGCGATTTGGTGGTTACTGACATCACCTCCGAGAGCATCGTCCAATCGGGCAGCCTGCTCCATGTCTCCTGGAATGTCCAAAATATCGGCGATAATCTTTTGGAAGGTAATGGATTAAGATCCCTGCTCTATATCTCGACGAACACGGTGTTCGATGCCAACGACCGATTGGTCGGTAATGTGGTCACCCCGAGCATCCAACTGAATCCGGGCGACATGGTCGCGCAGACCTTGGAGTGCCGGATCAGTGGCCTGGCCGAGGGCGAGTACTACCTGATTGTGAAGACCGATGTCACGAACGCTTTCTACGAGGTGGATGAGACGAACAACACAGGTTGCTCCCTTGAGCCGTTCGCGGTGACCATCCGTCCGCTTCCGTTCAACACCGATGTGGCGGACGTGCTCTACAACGACGCTCCTTCCGACTTCAAGATGGATGTTGGCGACAATCTCAACCAAACGGTGCGCATCCACCTCACTTCCGAGGATTCCTTGGCGGGAGCGATGAACATGATCTACGCCACCTACAACGGTATGGGTGACAATCTGAACTACACCTATTCCACCATCGGGCAATACACTGCTAACCCTGAACTGTACATCCCATCTACGAAAGCTGGCTGTTACGGTGTGAATGTCTATGGCAGCACGCCTGCGGGTGATGAGCAGAATGCGGTCATTCGTGCCGACATCCTGCCCTTCGAGCTGCGCTCGGTGGATGCGGACCACGGCGGCAACACCGGTGTCGTGACTGTAGAGCTCACTGGCTCGCGGTTCCGTCCCGACATGCGGGTCTGTCTGCGCAACGCCGGCGATACCATCTGCGCTGACACGCTGTTGTACGTGAACTACTACAAGGCATTCGCCCGTTTCGACCTCACCGGCCGCACGCCCGGCATCTACGATGTGAGTGCGGAGAACTTCTGCGAGGGCGAGTCGGTGCTGACTGAGGGCTTCGAAATCCAGGAGGGTGTACCCAATGGATTGGCCTACAACCTGATATTCCCGAGTGCGCCGCGTCCGAACCGCAACGTGGTGATGATGCTGGAGTTCGGCAACACTGGCAACCTTGACCTGCACGATCAGGTGTTAGAGATTACCAGCATGGGCGGAAGCCCCATCGCGCTGACGCCTGAGGGGGTCCTGCTGGGAAACACCGTGCTGCTTGTGCCGCTCAACATTGAGGGGCAGCCGCAAGGTCTGCTCCGTCCCGGCTGTTACGGCACTATCAACATTTACGGCTACACCTCAGGTGGCCTTGTGTTCACCCTCAAACCTGTAAACCAGTAAATTATGAGAAAGATGAAATATATAAAAAGCATGATTGCCGCCGCACTGCTCCTCTTGGTGTGGCTTCCCGCACAGGCGCAGTTCGCGGGTGAGGACAAGACCGTCTTGAAGGTTCCCAACAACAGTCAGGAAGTGACCATTGGACAGGATTCGGAGAAGGGTGGCTACTGCTACCAATGGGTAGGCCCTCATATTGTGGGAGATAGCAACAAGGCCAAGATCAAGGTGAACCCCAGATTCCCCAAGGAGGACTATTTTGTGAAAAGAATCTCCGACTGCGACGGTGTGGAATATGACAAGGTGACCGTGAAACTGGTGGATACCATCTCCATTGTCAGCGTAAAACCCACAAGATGCTATAACGATGGCGATACCATCAAAAGGGAACATTTTGAAATTGTGACTTTGCCAGAGGGTTATGAGTCGATGGTCACTGTGACGCCGATTATCGCGCACCATCCCACTACCGAAGAGAACCCGGAATGGCTTCAAGCTGTCAATTTCCGGCTGGAATACAACAACCACACTTCTCACAAAAGCACCAATGTCAGTGTCATTAACGACTCAAAGCCATTGACCATATCCTTTAATCCGGAATTTCTTGAATTTGAGAAAAAATTAAAGGAGGTCGAAGATGTGTTGGACTTGGCCTTGAAGATCAAGGAGGGGATACTGCTTCCTTTGTCGAAAGGCTCTCCTATAGATATCGGTTGTGATCCGAGTTTTAATATCTCTACGGCGGTTCCCACATTCAGCTGCTACTGCTGTGAGGGTAAGAGAGTCAACACTTTCAACCTTCCGGGTTGGGGCTTCTCGGGATCTATCGGCTGTGAGGCCGCCATCCCGATTCCCGCCCTCAGCTGTCCCATTCCCTGTGCCAAGACGGGGTTGTTTCTCACATTGGGCTTTTCTGGCGGTGTCTCTTTAGGACCCACATACATCGTATGGCGCGGGAAATGTTCCTATGTGGAAATTCCCGGGGAGTTTACCGTTGAAATTCATGGCGGGGCACGTGTCCAGGCGCTGGACAAGGATTTCCTTTCTTTGACCGCCCAACTCGGAGGCGTCGCGTCTCGAGCGTTTTCCTGGAAGCTCGGGCAACCGTTTGATATCGGCCATGCGAAGCTCCAATGCACCTTGTCGGGTGAGGTTGTGGCGACCAGTCTGATTAAAGTGCCTTTCAATATTGTTTTAGGTGAAGTGGTTCTTGAATAATCCCGAAAATTGAGACAAGATGAAAAAGATACAATATAGTTTATGGATGGCTATCATGGCCGTGTTATGCATGAACGTTCAAGCACAGACCTGCCGATTCCCGGCATATTCGACAACGGACTACACCCTTACTTACAATATGGAGTTTGATTCCGTGGCAGGGTACATACCGGACAGCCTCCATCGCATCTGCGACCAGGTGTTCTCCTATTCCCTCCACGGGATGGCGCCTTCCTCGGATGATAGTCGGACCATCGCGCTCACGGGTGGGAGTGCAGACCCTACGACGAGCAACACGCTGCCTGCAGTGCTTTGTCGCTTGCTTCAAAGTTATAATCAACTGAATATTAATGCTATAAAACAGCAGTATAGGCCGGCTGACGCTGCCGTGTTTGACCAGGTGCTTGCCGACAGCGTCATTGCCCTGCAATATCTTAGCTCCATCGGTGCCATGCAGTCCATGAAGTTGCTTTTCACCTACGAAGCGAATGGCTATACCTTCGCCATGTTGCAGTGTGCTTTCAGCGATGGTGATGTCAATATCATCCCGTTTGCGCTTCAGAACATTGGCGGACAGTGGTATGCCGCCATCACTTCGACAGATTCTTTGCTGACTCCCAGCCTGATGGTGTTCCTTCAACACCGCACAGTTGGAGATTTTGTTCTCGACAACGACTTTGACGGCGACGGGATTGCCGACAGTGAGGATAACTGTCCTTGCAACGCCAATCCCGATCAGCTCGACACAGACGGAGACGGGGTGGGCGACGGCTGCGACAACTGCCTCTATGTCTCGAATCCCAGCCAAGAGGATTTTGACAACGATGGGGTGGGCGACCAGTGCGACAACTGCAAGTACAGGAAGAATCCCGACCAGATGGACAGTGACAGTGATGGGGTGGGGGACGAGTGCGACAACTGCCCGTCAACGCCCAACCCCAGACAGTACGATTTCGATGCGGATGGGGTAGGTGACGATTGCGATGACGATATGGACGACGACGGCATTCCGGATGACGAAGACGAGGACATCGATGGTGACGACATTCCCAACGAAGAGGACAACTGCCCTACAACCTTCAACCCAGGCCAGGATGACAGCGATGGTGACGGCTACGGCGACGGCTGTGACAACTGCCCGATGCAGTACAATCCGGAACAGGAGGATTCTGACGGCGATGGTACCGGCGACCTTTGTGACGAAGATGTGGATGGCGACGGCATCCCTGACGACAACGACAACTGTCCCGGAACCCCGAATCCCGACCAAGCCGACCTCGACTGCGACGGTACCGGCGACATCTGTGACGATGACTTGGACGGTGACGGTGTGCCCAACGATATAGACAACTGTCCGAATGTGTTCAACCCCGACCAGTCCGACGTGAACGGCAACGGTATCGGTGATGTTTGCGAATAATAAAGAAAGGAATATTATGAAAAAGACCAACCATATCCTCTTTCAGATTTTAATACTGTCGTGGCTCTTTTCAGCCTTGTCGCTGAGTGCCGCTTCCGTTTCCGTGGGCAACACGTTGACTGACACTCTGCCCACGGTCACGACAAAGCCGGTGTATGACATCTCCGCCACCTCGGCCAGGACGGGCGGGATTGTGAACAGCAGTGGCGGTTCGCCCGTGATTGCCCGCGGTGTCTGCTGGGGCACGACGGAGAACCCGACCCTCGCGGACAACTACCTCGAGAACGGCTCGGGCACGGGCACATTTTTCAGTAATTTGCAAGGGCTTGCCCCGGGAGTGACCTACTACGTTCGCGCATACGCCACCAACAGCACGGGTACAGGTTATGGCGAGGCTCTGCCATTTACCACCCTTAACTTGGTTACCCATATTATCGATAGTACTACCTATTACCCGCCAATTGACTCAATGCCAATCCACATCATAGATTCCATCCCCATTCATATTGATAGCATTGAGATCGTGTTGATTATTGACACAATATTAGATACTGGCACACCAGACTCGAACAAACTTACGCACATCTTCCATATTACGAACGGTCACGATGTCGTTCTGCATTTGACATTGATTCCCACCTCCCAAACGGAGACGGCCTGTTTTGAGTATCTTTGGCCACGTACTGGACAAGTTTACACTAACAGCGGTACCTATTTCTATCCCCATTTATTGCATGGAAAAATGGTTACGGACACGCTGTACCTAACCATACTCAAGCCCGCGGTGTCGGTGGCCAGTATCCCGCCGGTCACGGTGTGTGAGAACGAGACGGTCAACTTCTCCGCAAACACCACCAGTAGCGGTAGTGTTGCACTCAACTGGTCCGGCCCCGGCAACTTTTCTGGCGGAAGCAGCGATGTCTCTCTGGTAAATGCAACACCTGGAATGTCAGGTGTTTACACTGTTACCGCAACCACTATGATGGGCGATTGCAAGGCCACGGCCACGGCCGCTGTCGCCGTGACTGTCAACCCGTTGCCGGAAGTGCACATATCGGGTAATGCCATCATCTGCCAGAACGGAAGCACTACGCTCACCGCCACGGGTGCCGAAAGCTATCTGTGGAGCACGGGAAGCGCGAGCAACAGCATCACGGTCGCCCCGACCGCGAGCACGACCTACTCCGTGGTGGGCACTGACGAGAACCAGTGCCAGAATTCCGCCGCGGTGTTCGTGACGGTCAACGAGTTGCCGGAAGTGACCGTCAGCGGTGACAGTCATATCTGTGATGGGGAAACGGCGCAGCTCACGGCTTCGGGTGCGCAGACCTACGTGTGGTCCACAGGCAATACGGGAGCTACCATCAATGTCAACCCTGACGAGACCACCGTTTACACGGTGGAGGGCACTGACGAGAACGACTGCTCCAATACCGCCACCTTTACGGTGACGGTCGGCGAGGGTGGCGACGACACCGTCCATGTCTCCGCTTGCGAAAGCTATTACTGGCCAATCTCAGGTCAGACCTACACAGCCAGCGGCTACTATCCGTTCAACTACAATAATAACCAGGGGTGTCTGAGTTACCACACCCTGCATCTGACCATCACTCATGATGAAACGCACGAGATTTCGGTCTCGAAATGCGAGTCTTACACTTGGCCTGCCAGTGGTGCCACCTACACGGAGAGCGGCACCTACTATTCCGTCACCACCACCCCTACCGGATGCAATGTCACGGAGGTTTTGCGGCTCAATATCAACCATGGCACCCATGACGAGGAGACGGATTGGAACTGCGAAGCGCATATTTGGGCCGCCAACGGGGAACTTTACACGGAAAGCGGCGATTATGTTTTCGAATACACCAACCTGAATGGTTGTCCCAGCTCTAAAACCCTCCACCTGACAATCAAGCACGGGCAGGATGACGACGAGTATGAGACGGTCTATGGCAACAGCTACACATGGCCGAGAAACGGGGAAACCTACCTGGAGAGCGGCGACTACGTGTACCATTACGTCAATGACGAAGATTGCCCGTGCACCATCACGTTGCATCTGACCCTCATCCATCAGGAAGAATATCCGCGGGAATGTATCGAGGTTATTGTGGACCAACACGAGTCCTGCGACCCCGGCGAAGACGGAATCGTCCATCTCAAAATGCCGGCCTTCTTTAAATCTTCTGATTACGAGGTGGAATGGAATATTCCCGGAGTGGAGACTTCCAGCCAGATCTCCGTGGATGGCTTGTCGGAGGGCACCTATTCGGTGAAAGTGACTTCCAAGAAATGTTCGAATGTCACGTTTTTCAAACGCCAGTTCACCATCGAAAAAGAGGACGATTGCGACTTGGAATTGAGAATTTCCGGACCGCGCAACGTGGCGGTCGGGTGTGATGAGTTGCCTACGGTGACGTTCACCGCGACAGCATCGGGCGGTGCCCCGCCTTATACCTACGAAGGGTGGAACGGCAACAGCAAGACGGTGACCATACCGGAAGGGACCACCATCATCACCTGCAAGGTGAGAGACCGCAAGGGCCGGACGGCTACCGCTGCCCTGAATGTCGCGGGCAAGAAGATGGACTGCGCCCACGACCCCAACGAAATCGCAGGCCCCGTGGGATACCACGACACGTTGAGATTCGTGAATGCCACCGACAAAATGAACTACACCATCAATTTCGAAAATGACCCTGACTTCGCGACCGCACCCGCTTCGCGTGTGAGCGTGACGTATGATGTGCCTGCTAATCAGAATATTGCCTCGTTCCGCCTTGCCGATTTCGGGTTCGGCAGCCATCTCTTTACGGTGCCTTCCAATGTGTCATCCTATAGCCAACGTCTGGATGTGTCTGATTCCTTGGGCGTCTGGGTCGATGTGACCGCGGGTATCGATATTGTGAATCACAAGCTTTTCTGGATTTTCCAAAGTGTTGACCCCGCCACTGGTTTCGAACCGTCCAGCTCGCAGATGGGCTTCCTGCCGATTAACGATTCGCTGAGTCATGGGGAAGGATATGTCAGTTTCTACATTTTGCCTGACGGTGGAGTGGAGACGGGCGACACTGTCGCTGCCGAAGCACTCATCGTCTTCGACGACAACGCGCCTATCGGCACCAATGTCTGGCGCAACACTTTCGATGCCGTTGCTCCGACTTCCACACTCCATGCGGAGCTCAACGCGCAAGATTCGCTCTACTGTACCTTCTCTTTCACTGCTCAGGACGATCAAGGCGGTTCCGGTGTGCGAAGCGTTGAGACCTTCGTCTCTGTGAACAACGGTGCCTATACCTCTATTGGCAGCTGTTCTCCCGACAGCACGTTGTCGTACGCGCTCGAAAACGGACTCTTTTATCAGTTTATGTCGCTTGCCACCGATAACGTGGGCAACACGGAACCTTTCAAGAACGTGGCCGACACCTCTGTAAACTTCAATGTGGCCCCCTTCGACCTGATCCTGACTGGAACGACATTTTACGAATACGTGCCGCTCAATACATTCATTGGCACGTTCACCACGTTGGATGACGACATGAACCAGACGTTTGTGTATGAGTTGGTTGGCGGTGCTGGCTCTGCCGACAACAATCTCTTTGCTATTGTGGGTAATGAATTGAGAACCAATGCGCTGTTCGAGTGCAGCCATCGAACGGATTACACCGTTCGGGTGCGCACCACCGATATTGGCGGACTCTCTTTCGAGAAGGAGTTCTCGCTCACTGAATTTATCCAGCATGAGATTCCTGTGACATTCATCAACGCCGCCATTTGTGCAGGTGACAGTTACCATCACCACGGGCATCAGTTGACGGTTGCAGGTGCCTACACCGACACTGTCAACAGCGCCGACGGCTGCGACAGCATCGTCACACTCTTCTTGACTGTGAATCCTGTGTTCGAAGTTGCCCTTGAGCAGGAAATCTGCGCAGGAGAAAGCTATGTCTTCAACGGCAACGCGCTCACGACATCGGGTGTTTACGTCGATAGCCTGCTGACAGTGAACGGATGCGACAGTGTGGTTACATTGACATTGATTGTGAACGATCCCACGGCCAGCGACACCACGGCGGTAGCTTGCGAGAGCTTCACCTGGAAAGGCCAGACCTATGCCGCTTCGGGGGATTATGACTTCCATACCACCAACGCGGCGGGTTGCGACAGTTTGGTGACGCTGCACCTGACGATCAACCAACCCACTGCCAGCGACACCACGGCGGTGGCTTGCGAGAACTTCACCTGGAAAGGCCAGACCTATGCCGCTTCGGGGGATTATGACTTCCATGCCACCAACGCGGCGGGCTGCGACAGCTTGGTGACGCTGCACCTGACGATCAACCAACCCTCTGCCAGCGACACCACGGCGGTGGCTTGCGTGAGCTACACCTGGAAAGACCAGACCTACACCGTTTCGGGGGATTATGACTTCCATACCACCAATGTGGCAGGTTGCGACAGTCTGGTGACGCTGCACCTGACGATCAACCAGCCCACGGTCGGCGACACCGCGGCGGTGGCTTGCGAGAGCTTCACTTGGAAAGGCCAGTCCTACACCGTTTCGGGGGATTATGACTTCCACACCACCAATGTGGCAGGTTGCGACAGCCTGTTAACGCTGCACCTGACGATTAACCAACCTACCGCCAGCGACACCGCGGTGGTGGCTTGCGAGAACTTCACGTGGAAAGGCCAGACCTACACCGCCTCGGGGAATTATGACTTCCATACCAACAACGCGGCAGGCTGCGACAGTTTGGTAACGTTACACCTGACCATTAACAATCCCGTTCATGCCGCGCTTACGGAAGCGGCTTGCGGGAGTTTCACTTGGAATGGTGAAACTTACACGGTCAGTGGCGACTATACGTACAGTCACGCAGATGCGAACGGCTGCATGCAAGTGGACACGCTGCACTTGACGATCGGGCAGCCTACCACTGGTGATACCATGGTGGTCGCCTGCGATAGTTTCACCTGGAACGAGGAGACCTACACCACTTCGGGAGACTATGCCGTTCATCTGGACAATGCGGCAGGGTGCGACAGTGTGGTGACGCTCCATCTCGTTGTAAATCCATCCTACAGCATTGATGTTTACGACACGGCAATGCGTGAGCATGAATATCAATTCGGAGACTTTACGATTACGCCGGCGGACAGTGGAACCTACACATACGATTTCCAGTATTCTACCGCCGAAGGATGCGATAGCACTATTCATTTGATTCTCTTTGTGATGTACAACGAAGGTGTTCCTTCCATCTACATCAATGAAATCGAAGTGTTCCCCAACCCTGCGAATACCCTGCTCAACATCAAGGGCGAGAATATGCGGAAGATTTGCATATACAATGCCAATGGTCAGCTTCTTTTCACGAAAGAAGACCTCGTTTCTGATTTGCAGCAGGTGGATGTTACCCGTTTTGCCTCCGGGCAGTACTTTCTGAAGGTGCAGCTTGACGATGGCCATACCGTTACGCGAAAATTCATTGTTAGCCGTCGTTAGTGTTTTACCTCTGCGAGGAGTTGTTAATGGCAACCTCAGCGGAGGTGACGGGAAAAGGCGTTCTTTTTGAACGAACCCCAAAATGGTGCGATTATGACCATTTTGGGGTTTTTTGAATTTTTTTCAACAAAAGCCCAGTTTACCGATATTTTCTTTAATTTTGCCGACTTGAAGCAGTGTGTTGCGATAGGGCAAATACACCCTTGTTGCAAACAGAACTTTTATCGTTTTGATTTTCAAATAATGGTTATAAGAATTGTTCACATTAATTATTGCCGATATGAAAAATAGAAATTTACTCTCGACATTGTTCATATTGATTGTCAGTATATTGA
>JAEEGL013477778.1_pt1 | contig 20102 bp, 19 predicted proteins | sample 9134231 | NCBI WGS metagenome assembly JAEEGL01 (sample SAMN16246548, study PRJNA631951) | gut metagenome | biome: gut microbiome; feature: rumen; material: fiber-attached | host: Bos | place: Iran: Karaj | collected 2018-10
GTTCACAGGGACGAGTTTTGCTTATGCTTCACTCTTGCAAAAATCCGCAAACCATCCTTCCTCTCAGGAAAATGTGACATTTAGTAGGGTGTAGCTTGCTACACCAAAAATTAAATGCCGGAGCAAGCTCCAGCCTACTTAACTGACCGCCTACAAGCTCCTCAACAGCTTCAAATGGAAAATTAGACCTTGTTATATCTGCCTTCGGATTAGGCTTGTTTGCGTGGATGTCAAACCACTTTGTAACGCGTGGTAATATGTCATTATGATAATTAAAAGCCCATATATCCCAATCTTTATTATTAAATGGTGCGTTATTCTTTGTCGGCAACTTGCCTAAGATTGTTACTTTGTTGTTCATTTACCCCACTTGAAAAATGATTAAAATGTGTTAAAATGATAATGACGTGGGTGGTTTAATTACCACTCTTACGTCTTTTTTATTGCTTAATATCGTAAATTGTAGAACCTTCTTTTAACATTTTAAAAAACCAACTTGTCCTATCAGTAATAGTAGGGTGTAGCTTGCTACACCGATAATTAAATGCCGGAGCAAGCTCCAGCCTACTTATCTTAGCTACAAAACATTTCTTTATTACGATTTGTAAATATTTTATTATTATAAGTCAAATTTAGATATTCAGAGTACTTACTAAAATCACAAGTGTAGAAGTTTGCTTTAATGGCAGAAGGGCTGTGATATGTCATTAAATATCCAATCAAATATACCAATTAGTCAAAATCAACCAAATTTTAAAGGTGTATATATTTTAAAAGGAATTAGCAAAGATGTTGCAAAAGCCGAGGAAATAATAGACCGCAAGTGTGGTGATGAGTTTAATCGAATGTTTCATAAAGGAAGAAAATTTTTTCCGGGTTTTAATAAATGTACAACTATAAATTTAACCGACAGATTTGACAGTAATCAAAAGAATGTAAAATGTTTATTTGCAACAAATGAACATTATCCAAATGTTATTAATTATAATAAAAAATACATATCACCTAATATTCACTTAATGCCTGCTGCTCCTTATGCGCACGAACCGTTAAGTCGTGATGTTATTATAGAGAATATAAATTTTTTGCAAAACAGGATTAGCGAAATTCAACAAAAAAGGGCTCCGTTTAAACATGCGTATGAATGTGAAAAATATGGGAATAATGATCCAATGAGTGATTTTTTGATTGATTCATATATGCAGGCAAAAGAACGTTTGTTGCGATTTAAAGAAACGGCAACCGTTGCAATGGGTGAAATTAAGGAACTTAATGTTTCAGAGGTTTTAAAGGCTATTAAGGAAAACAGATTCAATTTTATAACCGGTGAAATTCTTTGAACTTCAATATAACAGTAAATAATACTCAATTGTAACAAATTGTAAAGTTTGTGTTTAAAAAAAGTCAATTTCTTAACATTTAAATACTTTATATATACATAAGAAATAATTGTATTAAGAGAGTTAATATTATACAAGTCTAAAAGTCTATACTTTTGCAGGCTTAATTCTCTTATGGATTATTTTGCAGAGAAAAAACAGAATTATAAGGAGTTTTTATGACTATTGGAGCAAGAGAGTTTATTGACAAATTGTTAGTTGAAAAGTATGCAAACACACAAGTTGAAAACCACAATGAGGATGCCCTCGTATCAAAAGTTTCCGCAGATGATATGATGTATGCTATGAACACATCAGCTTCTAATTTTAAAACTATGATAGCTTTGAATAAACGTTTAACAAGTGTATGTTACGGAGTTGTTTCAAGATCAGCCAAGTATGTTTCAACCGAAGAATGCGCACGAACATAAAATTTAATTAAAAACTGTGTTGTTTATTTTGGGTGCAAAGCGGTTTATCGTATAAATCCTGCTGTAATATCACTCCTCAAGCTGCCGTGTTTCACCCCATTTAAAGATTTTGGCGCCTGCGGCAAACATGCCTTTTTCTTTTAGCGCATTTGCACTGATACTTTCTTTTGAACCAACAATTCTAAGTTTTTTCTTTCTTTTTTGAACTTTATTCTTTTTATCATTTTGTTGTTTTTCTCGAAATTCTTCCAGACTCATAAATTCATCCTTAGGTATTTGCAATGCCCTTAGAGCATCAAGTTTTGCCTGAAGTTCATTAATATCCAGTCCCTCAAGATTTATGTTATTTGTATCACCTGTTACTCCGTCACTGTTTTCTCCCGAAAATTCATAAAAATCTGAATACAAATCGGAAATGTCGTCCGCATTATATTCTTCATCTTCGGTATAAGGCATAGGTTGATTGTATAATTGGTTCATGTTTGGATTTTCGTAGTATGGGTTATATTGTGGATTTTGTCCCATGTTTGCGTTTTGTGGAGGAAAGTTTGCCGGATTATTATATGCCGGATTCGGCGGCATATTGTAATTCTGATTATAAGGTGGCATGCCGTAGTTCTGGTTATATTGCGGCATACCGTAATTTTGGTTGTAAGGTTCTTGTGTATTGTTGTATGAATTATTACCGGGGGCATAGTTATAGCCTTGGTTATAATTATCAAAAGAATTATTATATGCATTCTGCGAATTATTGAAATTTTGCTGAGGAATGTTGTAGTTTGCCTGTTCATTACCAAAGTTTTGTTGTTGATTTTGCATCATATTTTGCGGATTATATTGCGATGCATTTGGTTGTTGGAAATTAAAATCAGGTTGTCCTTGTTCAAATCCACCTTGCGGAATGTTTGTGTTGAAAGGAATATTGTTATAACTTTCATTCGGATTGGTCGGATTATATTGTTGTGTATTTTGTTGCTGATAATTAAAATCAGGCTGCCCTTGTTCAAATCCGCCTTGCGGAATATTCGTGTTGAAGGGGGTATTGTTATAACTGTTATTCGGGTACCATGCATTATTTTGCGGTAATTTGTTTTCTTTAATTTCTTTTATGTTCAGGTTGTCTGCATAGATGGTACTGTTACTCATATCAATTGTTGCTTCGGGCATGTTTTGATTTTTGCTAATGTTGTTTTGCGGTATATTTTGTTCGTAATTATTTTCGGAATCAGTTACTTCAACGTTTTGTTCTTCATATTCGTCATCTGATACGTATTCATTTTGAAGTTCATGTTCATCAGAAAAATCGTCAGCTTCGTATTCACTTACCGGAGGATTATAATTTTCAAGGTATTCGGTTTTATGTTTATTTTTCTTAGGTTTATAATTCTGTGTATTTTGTTTGTTATTTAGTTTATCGGATTCCTGTTCCTCGGAATTCTCGGTTACATTATTATCAGGTTTAAGTAGCTGATTATTACTATATGTATCAGAACTTTCTTCCTGCTGCTCATAAACGGAAGCTTCATAATCATCATCAGTAGTGTTATTTTGTTCGGTATAGCTGTCATTATTGACTTCCTGAATGATGTTGTCCTCTTGTTTATCAATGGAAGTATTATTTATATTTTGTTCATATTCGTATTGTTCATGTTCGTTTTGTTGGTGTTCGTTTTGTTCATGTTTCTTTTGTGACGGCTTTTTTATGTTGTCATATTTTACGGTATTTTCATTGTCCGGTGATGATGCGAGATTTTCATTGTCATTTGAAGTATATACGGCTTGTTGCGTGTCCGTATTTTCGGAATCAGTGTAATTATTTGACACATCGGTATTATTATCCGGCATGGAAATGTCATTATTGTCTTCAAGATTATTATTGAAAGTGTCGGAAGGAATATTATTTTGAGGTTTGTTATTTAATGTTTTATTTTGCTTGATACTATTTTGTATTATATCATTTTGCATTATATTATTTTTTTGCGGAACTTTCGGGTAATTAGTTTCCTGTCTGTTGCCTGATATTTTATTTACCGGCGGTTTTTTAACATTATGGTGATAATTTTTACCTATAGAATAAAATTCTTCCATAACATTATAAGATAATTCATTAATATCTTCAGGCGAGTATATTTCCAGAAATTCCTTAATATCTTTTGTTGTATTGATGATTTCTTCATCCCCTACAACCAAATTACAGTCTGAAAGTTTAAGTTCTGAATTTTGCAGTGTATAGTATAATGTCGCAAATCCCTCAATCGTGCTGTTCGAAAATTCAATGTAAATGCTGTTATTATCGGGGCAGTTAAATGTAATAATTTTTACGGCTTCTTTTAATTGCTCGGTATTTTTAATTATATAGACAAAATCACGCATTATAATAGGGGAAATAGCGCATATTGCTCTAAACATACAGTTTATAACAACACTATTTCCAAGGAATTCTCCGCCGATAGTGATTCCGTTTAATTTTCGCATGACATGTCCTATACCTACATTACGGATATCGGCATAATTTTAAAAAACTTTAATCCGTCATAATTTTGTTTTGCTGCTATTGAGGTTGAAATTACCTGAAATATTACTTAATTAAAGAGTTTAAAAGATTGTTCGGCAAAAACAGATTTCATACGAACGGTGTATTATATTTTTAATACAGGGGCGGAATTGAGCAAGAGTTTTGTATATTCTTCTTTAGGAGAAGAAAAAATTGAATCAGTATTGTTTTCTTCTACCAGTTTGCCAAAACACATAATTCCTGTTCTGTCAGCCAAATATCTTATAACGTTTAAATCATGAGAAATAAATATTATAGTTAAATTTCTTTCATTTTTTAACTCTTTGAAAAGATTAATTATTTGTGCCTGAATACTTGCATCTAATGCACTGACCGGTTCATCAGCTATTATCAAAGCAGGATTTAATATTATGGCTCTTGCAATTGCAATTCTCTGTCTTTGCCCGCCCGAAAATTCGTGCGGATAAAGTTCAAGACAAGATTCCGGCAAACCTGTTTCTTCCAGAACTGATTTTATCTCTGCCTTTTTTCTGCCGGCAGAATATGATGTATTTATGTCTAAAGGCTCTTTTAGTATATCAGCTATTTTCATTTTTGGATTAAGGCTTGAATAAGGGTTTTGAAAAACCATTTGAACCTGCTTGGGATAATTATTTTTTTCTTGTTTTGTTTGTTTGTATATGTTTTGACCGTCAAAAATAATCTCTCCGGATTTTATTGGTACTAATTTTGTTATTGCTTTTGCAAGTGTTGATTTTCCGCAGCCTGATTCACCTGCAAGAGCATATATCTCACCTTTTTTTACCGAAAAAGATACATCATTGACAGCAGTTATTACAGATTTTGAATTGTTGTCGTTTTTTGTATATTGAACCGTTAAGTTTTTTATTTCTATTAAATTACTCATATGATTATTCTACCATTATTTTTTTTTGAATAAAATATATAACAGACTGATTTTATGATAAAATGAATTGGGGAATTTATATAGGAGTTATGGTAATGCTTGATGTTTTTAAACGTCGTTACGGTATAAAAAATATTATATTTTTTGTTTTAACAATATTATTTTTGATATTTTTAACTAAAATAAAAGATGTAGCAATTTTATTTTTTGCATCATACGTAATTGCCTGCTCACTTAACCCTATAGCAGATATAATTTGTAAAAAATACGAAAAAATCAGTCGTAATACTGCCGCATCAATTGTATTTTTCGGTTCTTTATTTATTGCATTTTTATTCCTTGTGCCGATTATAATTGTTGGCGGACAGGAAATCAGTTCGTTTCTGAATATGTTTCCTGAGCATTTTGAAAGAGCAAAACATTTTTTTGCTAACACACCTTATTTATCTGATACAAATCTAAATGATATGGATTGGGGTAGTGTTGCATCATCAGTCTCAGGAGTTACTTCAAATATAGTCAGCGGTTCAATAACCGCCAGTAAAGAAGTTGCTTCTGCTTTAATTTATTTTCTTGCAGGATGTATTATTATTTATTACTTTATAGCCGATAAAGATACCGTAAAAAAAGGATATTTGTTACTGTTTCCGCACTCAATGAAAAAACGTGCCGAAGAAATACTTGAATCTATTTCCCAAAAAGTCGGCGGTTATGTTCTTGCTCAATTAGCTGCAATAACAGGTGTAGGTTTAATTGTATTGATTGGTTTGCTTCTTTTGGGTGTTAATTATGCTCTGATTTTAGGCTTAATAACTGCAATTTTTGATTTGGTACCGATTATTGGTCCGGCAGTCGCTTTTGTAATAATATTGCTTGCTGTTTCAAAACTTGGTGCATTGAAAATAGGTCTTGCAATTCTTATTTTTGCATTCGCTCAGTGGGCAGAAAATAATCTTATAAGACCTTATGTGTTCGGGAAATTGCTAAACATACATCCGCTGATAATATTTTTCTTTATTCTTGTAACAGCACAATTTTTAGGTATTGTAGGTTTGATTTTTGCCCCCGCTATTGCTGCAACTGTTTGCGTACTGGTTGAAGAACTCTACATAAAAAACATCAACTAGGGGTAAATGTATATTGGCTTGGTGCGTTGAAGCACACATTATGTCTAAAAAGAAGGGTAAATGGGTAAATGTATCTTGGTTTGGCGCAAAAAACACACATGTTGTATAAAAGGATAAGGGGTAGATATCTCGGCTTAGTAATATAAACAAACCTGCCGTTTTAAAGAAGGATAGAATGTTTCGTGCCGAAAATAAGGATACAGACTATGCAGTGAATGGTTTCGGGCTTATTTCATCTTTTTGAATATCAGATAACATCTTCACTCCACAAAATCTGCATTTATATTTATGGTAAGTTCCCTGAATACAAAAAATTAATATAAAATAATTTATAATTTACAAAGCTTAATAATATAAATTTTTGTAACGAAATAACAAATAATAAGCAATTTTATACCGGGTTTCGTTTTGATATAAGCACAAGTGTAGAAAATATGGAGATTTTGTATGGGATTTACTGTCAACACAAATATGATACGAAACATAAGCAAACAATTTGGAAAAATGCACACCAGCCCGATAGAAGATTCTATATACGGAATCAAGAGAGCAAAAGGAAACATGATTGCTCCTAAAACCAAACCGGCTCCGAAACCTTTGACGGCAGAAGAACAGGCAGAACTGGAAGCAAAAAGAGAAGCTCAGAGAATTAAATGGGAACAGGAAGCTGAAGCTAGAAAAATTGCAGAAGAAAAAAGAAAAGAAGCTGAAAGGTTACAATCCTTAAAAGACGGAACTTGGTTAGAAAAACCTCTTAAAATGGATAAATATGGTACAATTCTAAGATGGCATGAACCTGAAAGTAATGCTATTAAAATGCCTGTTATTGAAAATGAAGCAAGGTTGCCTAAAAGAATTCGTACAATGATTAACCGCCTTCGTAAACTCGGATATGCTGTTGAATACCTAAACGGTATTTTAAAAGGTGAATATATAGCTAAAGACCAGCCTGCCTCTCTGTCCTGGCTTATTGGTCATACAATCGATGACTATAGGCATATTGTTTTAATTGATGCTAAAAATAACAAGATTTTAGGCTGTAATGAAAAAATTAAGGACATGTACTTTGACAGATACTCATCTCCTCCAAAAATTTCACTTGCAAGAAAAGGACAAATCAAAATTACTGAAAAGCATTATGGTTTTCGAAGCATTCCTTATGAAGAAAGAAAATATTATGATAAAGATACAGGAGAGTTACTAGAATCTGTTCAAAAGGAACTCTATGATGATAATCCATGGAATTTCACTGCTTGCAGACGTCCTATTCCTAAATCATCAAAAGAAGGAGCAGAACTCCATAAAATTATTACAACAAGACAACCTGACGGAACATACAAGACTGTTCTGCGTGATCCTCACTCATTGAGTATTGTTGAATATACGGGTACGGAAGGAAACCGAACCGTAAAAATTAAACAATGGAAAAACAGAACAGATAACCAACATGAAGTAATGGTTCTTAATGAAGAAGATTTGAACAAACTTAAAGATTATATAAATGCTGACCGTTTTCTTGGTGCTTGGGATTGTTCAAATGGTTTTTATGTATTGGCTGAGCCGACTTTAGAAAGAAAAGTTCCAAGTATATCAATAATTATGTCTGCTTTGGAAAAATCAAAGGAAGCAGTAAAATAGGCGATAGTCTGTAGTTTTTACCTTAACTGTATAAACTTATTTTTTATCATCGTCATTCTTGTTAACTGCATCTTCTGCGGCATCACCGCCAATTGCACCCAACACAGCTCCACCGGCGAGCCAGCAGACAGCTACAGGTGCAACAAAAGCGGCGGCTGCAGCTACAGCAGCAGTTCCTAAAATTCCGCCCGTCCATGCTCCGAATTTACCTCTGAAATTAATATTTTCAGTTTGTTCTACAGACGGCTCATGATTAATTTTTTTAAGATGATTGGATTTTCTTACAAAATTGTTGTTTTGATAGTTGTAAATGTTAATCTCACTCACTCGCATAATAAACACACTCCTTTGTGCTAATTATAATTAATAAAAAATCTTTCTGCAAGTGTGTATGATTATGCAAAAAAAAGGAGCTGTTTCATCTGATTCACATTTTGTGGGTGTAACAAATTGTAAATGAGATGGCAATTTTCAGAAAAAAAATTACTTTTTATAAATGTAAGATTTTTATTTGGGGAAATGGAGAATTTATTATGGGGGCAACTGTACAAGAAAATGTAAGTAAAATGTATTCAGATTTATCAGGAGTTTTTTATGAAGGCATGAAAGCTGAAGATGCAGCAAATAAAAAAAGTATTTTTTTGCTTTTTACAAATCCTGTAAAAGAATTTAACAGAATAGATACTGATAAAGATGGTATATTATCAAAATCGGAAATAACAAAAGAATTACGCAAAGATGCAGATGCTGAAAATGCAGCAGTTAAAAGCAATTCTCTGTGGGGTATGGGTTTTGCCGGTTGGGGATTGTTATCCAAAAAGCTTACTACAAAACATAATAAAGTGGCACTGTTTATGACTTTATTTAATTTAGTTGGTGCTTTAAGTAGTAAATATCAGTTAAATAAAGCAAATCAAAGAATTGCTCAGGGATTTAATTAATATAGTGTCATAAAACAAGAGCGGTTTTGGTTAAACCAAAACCGCTCTTGTTTTATAAAGTAATTATATATTTACCCCTTTACACTTTTACACCTTTGCAAAGGAATTGTTAGAACGTGATGAGATTTCTTCTTTGAGTTTAGCAATAAATTCATCTATGCTTAAAGTACCAACCTGACCGATTCCTCTTGCTCGGACTGCAACTGTGTTTGTTTCGATTTCTTTGTCACCGATTACACAAACGTAGTTGATTTTCTTGTCCTGCAAGGATTCTCTGATTTTGTAGTTCATAGATTCGGAACGGTCATCAAGGTTAACTCTTAAACCTGCTTCACGCATTTTCTTGTAAACCTGTTCAGCGAAATCAACATGCTTTTCATTACTGATAGGAACAATGGAAACCTGAGTAGGAGCAAGCCATGCCGGGAAGCAGCCTGCATAGTGTTCAATCAGGATTCCATGGAATCTTTCCATTGAACCGAAGATTACTCTGTGAAGCATAAGAGGTGTCTTCATGCTGCCGTCTTTATCCTGATATTTGATATCAAATCTTGCCGGAAGGTTGAAGTCAAGCTGAATTGTAGCACATTGCCAGGTTCTTCCGATTGCATCCTTAACCTTGAAGTCAATTTTCGGACCGTAGAATGCACCATCACCTTCGTTGATGTCATACTTCATTCCTCTGCATTCCATTGCTTCTTTTAAGCCGGCTTCTGCTTTGTTCCAGTTTTCTATCTCACCGACAAAACTTTCCGGACGGGTTGAAAGTTCAACTTCAAATTCCATACCGAAGATTGCCATTGTATCAGCAACAAAATCAATAATAGCATTGATTTCATCAACTAATTGCTCCGGTGTACAGAAGATGTGAGCATCGTCCTGAGTGAATCCCTGAACACGGGTTAAACCTGAAAGTGCGCCCGATTTTTCTTTTCTGTAAACAGTTCCGAGCTCAGCCATTCTCAAAGGCAGCGAACGGTATGAATATCTGTTTGCTTGGTAAATGAGAATATGGAACGGACAGTTCATAGGTTTAACAACAAACTGGTCGTCAGAGTCTTCATCTTTTTGTACAAAGAACATATTTTCTTTGTAGTGGTCCATGTGACCTGAGATTTCCCAAAGAGTTGATTTAGCAATTTGAGGAGTGTTAACAATTACATATCCTCTTTTTCTGTGTTCTTCTCTCCAGTAGTTTTCAATTTGTTCGCGAACGCAAGCAAGATTCGGATGCCACAAAACTAAGCCTCCGCCCATTTCTTCACGAGTTGAGAACAGGTCTAACTGCTTGCCTAATTTTCGGTGGTCACGCTTTTCAGCTTCTTCCAGGAATGTTAAGTAAGCCTGTAAATCTTCTTTATTCCAGTATGCAGTTGCATAGATTCTCTGTAACATCTTGTTTTTTTCGTTACCTCGCCAGTATGCACCTGCAACTTTCAGAAGCTTAATAGCATTACCTTTGATATAAGATGTGTTTGGAATATGCGGTCCTGCACAAAGGTCGTTAAACAAAACGTTTCCGTCTTTATCTTTTGTTAAGTACAAAGTCGGATTGTCGTTTTTGTGTTCTTCTAATAATTCTGCTTTGTAAATCTCGCCCTGAGCTTTAAATTCGGCGATTTTTGCATCAACATCTTCTACAAAATATTTTTCGAATGTCAGATTTTCTTTGATGATATTTTTCATTTCATCTTCGATTTTCTGAAGGTCATCTTGTGTAAAAGCATAACCGTCTGTTAAATCAAAATCATAATAAAAACCTTCATCCGTTGCCGGCCCGATAGCTAACTTTGCTTGCGGGAACAGCTTTTGTACGGCTTGTGCCATGATGTGAGAACAAGAGTGTCTTAGTGTTCTCAAAGTTTCGTTGTTTTTTTCCATTTTCTATCCTTTCCGGAGTAAACTCCAAGTTGGTAGTCACATCTGCCAGCCTATCTCATTTACCCCTACATGTGAGGTGGATCCCTCTAACTAATGACTATAGGGATAGTTTACCATAAAACCGGATAAAAAAATAGTATAGTATATTAGACATTTGGTGATTGTTTTATCATGATTTTATGCTATTATTGCATTGAATAGTGGTAAGAGATAATAATACTTAAATATATATACAATGAGTGAATTTACAAAAATTTCAGTAATAATACCCGTATATAATGCAGAATTATATCTGCATAAGTGCTTGGATTCTATACTGAATCAAACACTGCAGGATTTTGAAGTAATATTCGTTGATGACGGTTCAACAGATTCTTCTCTTAATATACTTAATGAATATGCAAAAACTGACAGTCGGATAATTGTATTAAATCAGGAAAATCAAGGTCAGGGTAATGCCAGAAATCTTGGTATTGCAAACGCAAAAGGCGAATATATATATTTTATGGACCAGGATGACTGGATTGATAATAACTTATTTGAAAAAGCATATAAAAAGGGAAAAGATTTTGATGCTGATATAGTAGAAGTTCCTTTTATATATGAATTTGGTTCAAAGTCAAAAATTAGTACTTTGAAATTTAAAATGCCCGATAATAAGGTATTTGATTATAAAATAAATAAAAACTATCTTTTTGGTACCAGTTTTGCCGGCTGGAGCAGATTTGTAAAACGGGAGCTGATTGAAAAAGAAAATATTCAATTTTCAAAATACAGAAGCCTGGAAGATTTTATATATACAATCAAAGCAAAAATTTATGCAAAGAAAATTGTGAGCATAAATAAACAAAATTATCATTACAAAGTAAGAAGTGATTCAGATTTAAATTCTAAAAAATACTACAAAACAGAATCTATAAAAGCATTGCATGAAGTAAAACAATTGTTAATAGATACAGATTTATATAACAAGTATAAAAAAGATTTTACAATGCTGACAATTTTATCTCTGGTTGATACCTATAAATGTATCCCGGATGAAAACCTAAACGAATTTTTACAAAATAGTAAGTTATTGTTAGAAAAAGACTACAAAAAATTTTTAAAATATTTAGAACGTGATAATCGTTCTTTTTTCCAAAGAATTTTCTGTTTAAGAAATGAATTTAAAGGAGATAACAAGCAAAAAATATTAACAATTTTTAACAGGGACTTTATAATTTGTGAAAATATGCAAAAGTCAGACAAAAAGAAAAATTGGTGTTTTTTAAATAAAGATGTTCCCAGAATCTTAGTTCATTTTCATCTCTATTATCATGACCAGATTGATTTTTATATTGAAAAATTTAAAAATATTACAGATTGCGATTGGGATTTTTTTGTTACTTATGTCGAAGAAAATGAAGAATCCAATAAAAAAATATTAGAACTAAAGCCTGATGCAAAATTAATTTTGGTTGAAAATGTCGGATATGATGTCTGGCCTTTTATATCAGTTATAAAATCCGTCAATCTGGATGAATATGACTATGTTATTAAAATGCATACAAAAAGTCAAAGGAACGATATTTTGAGGTTTAAACATATTTTACGAACAGGCTATTGGTGGAGAAATGAATTAGTAAACACCTTATTAAAAAGCAAACACAGGTTTAGAAAAGTTTTACGATATTTTGATAATAAAAATGTCGGAATGGTTTTTTCCAGACTGCTGTTACAGAATATTAAATCACTACATAAAGCATACAGAGATGTTCTCGAGGATGAAGTTAATAATCTGGACATAAAAACTAAATGCAGAAATTGGTGTGCAGGTACCATGTTCATTGCACGTTCCGATATTTTTAAATTTCTGCAAGATAACAATATAACTATAGAACATTTTCCAAAGAAAATGTGTACAGGTGCTGCTGACTCAAAAGCTCATATTTTTGAAGCTATCTTTGGTATTGAAGTTGTTGAATCAGGGTATGAATTTAAACCGATTTCGAACGGACTGTATGATACTTTCTGTGACTTTATAAAAGCCGAGTTTCAACAACCTTTGCAATGGCTATTTTGCTTGACAAACATAGGAAATGAAAAAATATTAACTATTATGGGAATAAGAATAAAAATTTGTGACATAATCCCGAAAAATTGATATTATCAGGAATTAATTGCAAAATAAACTTCTTTAAGGCGCTTTTTGCTTATATGAGTGTATAATTGTGTTGTAGAAACATCACTGTGTCCCAGTAGTTCCTGTACAATTCTCAAATCCGCACCGTTTTCAATCAGATGCGTTGCAAAACTGTGTCTTAAAGTGTGGGGGGAAATATTTTTGTGTATTAACTTTCCCTGTGAATGGATGAAATTATAAACATCCTGCCGGTTTATTATTCTGCCGTTTTCCAGAATCAATAAAAGTTTTGTTGTCAGGTTATATTTTTTTATAAGCAAATCTCTGACCGGTAAATATTTTTTTACAACATTTTTTGCAGTTTCTCCTATGGGTATAATTCTTTCTTTTGAACCTTTACCAAAACAACGTACATATTTTGACTGTAAATCAATGTCACTGACTTTCAAGTTAACAAGCTCCGATACCCGCAATCCGCAGCTGTACAGAAGCTCCATAATAACTTCCTGCAGCGGTGTCAGATTATTATGCAGCATTTCTTCAATTTCTTTTATGCTTACAACTTTTGGGAGTCTCTGCGGAACTTTTGGCTGCTCCAGAGTAGAGGCAGGATTTTTGTCAATTATACCTGTTGAATTTGCCCATTTAAAAAAGCCTCTGAGTGAAGCGACCTTCCTTATTATGCTTGATGGTGCAAGTTTATTTTCTCTGAGTGTGCGGACATAAGTATTAATAGATATTCTGTCAACGGAGTTAATGTCATCACAGTTAATTGACTGCCCGAAATTTTCCAAATCACGTCTGTAGGCATCAATCGTATTTTGCGAAAGTCCTTTTTCAAGCTCTAAATATTCAAGATATTCGCTGATAGTTTGATACATTGCTTCTCCTTCCTGATTATAACTATTTTTTCTTTAATATGCTATACTTCTAATATAGGAGATGGAAAATGTTTAAAAAATTTTTGGTAATGATTTGTTTTATGATACCGCTAAGTTCATTTGCCGGTTATCATGATGCACTTATAGCTAATATTCAGTACGATTGGATTAATAAAAGTGTATTAGAAAAAGATGAAATAATTAATGAAATTCACGATATAATTTTCAAAGAACCCCTGCAAAAAAGAAAAGATTTGAAAAGTCTGTTTAAAGATAAACTTAAGGATAAAAACCATTACGAAAATTATATGGCGGCATCCGCAGGCCATGAGGAATATAACGGATACAACATATCAGCATTTTATTATAAAAAAATGGTTCATTTGTATATGTATGCCCTTCAGGATAAGACCGATTTAACAAAGTCCTATTATTACGATGCAACCGGACATTTGAGGTATGTTGATTTTATTGAGGGTGAATATCCGGATTATCCTTATTATTCAATACAGTACCGAATTAACGGAACTCCGGTCAGTGCAATATACTATGTGTCAAAAGATTGCCAGTATTTATATACACCCGAAGGTGAGTTTCAGGGTGTCTGGTACAAACATAAACTCTATAACAAATCTAATAAAGTGATTCTAACAAGGACAACGTACTAAAATGACCACAACGATAGAAGAGATTGCCAAAATTTTACTAAACAAAGGTTTAACTGTTTCAACCACGGAATCCTGCACGGGAGGACTTTTAAGCTCAAAATTGACAGACATAAGCGGAAGTTCTGCATTTATTCGGCTGAATCTGGTTACATATTCGAACGAGGCAAAACATAAAATGCTTGGTGTAAGAAATGAAACTCTTGAAAATTTTGGTGCTGTCAGTGAAGAATGTTCGTTTGAGATGGCAAGAGGGCTGCAAAAATTAACCGATTCGGATATTTGTATATCAACAACGGGTATTGCCGGTCCGACTGGCGGAACAGAAGAAAAACCTGTCGGGTTAATGTTTTCGACTATTTGTACAAAAGAAAAAGCACTGACTTTTCAGGTGAATTTTCACCCTGAAATTCCCAGAATAGAGATGAAGGAACTGTTTACTCAGGCTGTTCTCGAAAAATTTTATGATTTTTTACAAAAGTATTAAATACTCAAATATGCGTTTTGATTTATTATGCAGATAATTGTGAAAATAGTCTGTATTAATTATTGTTAAAATTATTGAACCATTTTAGTAATTAATCGTTTTAAGTTATATAATAATATAGTCATAGCTTTGTATGAAAGGAATAAAATGGAATTGGGAATTATAGGAATAATCGTTGCAATTTTGGCAGCTGTTTTACTTATAAAAATAATAAAGTTCGGCATAAAAGTGGTATTGCTTACAATATTGGCAATCATTTTATCTGTAACAATATGGATATGTGTTGCACAGCCCGATATGCATGATCCGTTTTCTGTTAACACGATAGAATACCTGTTTAAAATTAATAAAGACGGCTCAATGACTACAACAAAGCAGGTTACTCAAACTGTTATTAAGGATAAGGATTAACCAATGAAGAAATTTATTGCACTGTTTATATCGTTTTGTTTTTTAGCAACAACTAATTGCTATGCCGTTAGTGCATTGTATTATGTTAAAAATATTAAAACCGCAAATATGGAGCCGATTGTAGAAAACGGATATACTTCAAATAACTTTTATCTGACAAAACAAAATCCGTATTACGGTATATCACAAAGAAATAATGAATCAGTTGTTATAATTATTCAGCAGAGCGGTGAGAATATGTTTTATTATTATCAGTCTCCCGAAGATAATCAGAAAGTTAACAAAACCATATTAAAAGAACTAAAAAACCTTGGCTTAACAGTGGAACAATCTTTTAATACAGGTTTAATCGAGATTTATGATAATTATGCAAAAGAAGTTACATCAACAACTCAGACAGTAAAGACATATAATTTTGATGAACCGGAAACTTCGGCATTTGAGCCGCCTGCTCAAAGTGCGCAGCAATATACTCAGCCTGCAGCATATAAAGGCTATGTTGCACAGTTAAATGCAGGGACAAAATTTCAGGCATATCTTCAGAATGCAATAAACACAGCAACGGCATCAAAAGGTGATAGGGTAGTAGCAGTTTTAACAAACGGATTAAGCTATAACGGGTATGAAATTGCTCCTCAGGGAAGTCTTTTATATGGCAGCCTTACCAAAGCACGACCTGCAACATACGGTTCCCGTAACGGCAGAGTTATTATAAACTTTAATCAACTCGTAACACCAGATAACAGAACATATAATATATCTACGGAAGAAATTGATTTTTCTGTTTCAAACGAAGGTAAAATCGGGGAATCTGTTAAGAATGCAGCAGGTGCTGCTGTAGGGGGTGCTCTTGTCGGGCTTCTGTTCGGTTTGCTGTCAGGCAGCGACCATGCCTGGAGAAATGCTGCAATCGGCGCAGGAGTCGGGGCAGGAACTTCGGCTATTTATTCAACGGCAGAACGTGGTGTAGATGCTGAAATACCGTCATTTACGGAGCTTGAAGTAACATTGACACAGCCTGTAAGTGTTACGGTAGGATTTTAAAAAGTGGAAATATGAAAGTGGAAAGCGGAAAGAAAAATGAACAAACGAATAATTATTTTAGGACTTTTAATTGTATTTGCGGCAGTAGTTATTAAATTAATTTTTGTTGCATGTAAGAATATTAAGATTAATGAGTTTCACAAATCAGCAGTTATATTTGTAGTTGATTCGTCGGCTTCAAATCAGAAAAATCTGCCGGAGCAGGTTAAATATTTGAAATCACTTTGTACAAATCTTGATCCCGAAGATGAAATTAAAATTCTAAAAGTTTCACAAAATTCATATTTAATTTATGAAGGTTCTCCGTCTGACACAAAGGGAATTACAAAAGCGGTTGAAGCATTCACGCAGTTAAATTCAAAAGACTATGGTACTGCTTATGGCGAAGCTCTTAAAAAAGCTTTTGACCACTGCTTAACAATGAAAAAAGAAGGATATGTTCCGTCTGTTGTTGTAATAGGTGACCTTGAAAATGAGGGTGCAGTCGAAAAACAAATTAACTGGGATACATTACCGCAGAATGTTAAGTCTATCCAGGAATACATTCCGGAGATTTCAATGATGTTTGTATATGCACATCCGGAAAAATTAGATATGGTTAAAACAAAATTAGGTCCCGTTTTAGGCGAAAAGAAATTGATTGTAGCTAATGAAACCGGACTGGATAAGGTAAACAGAAGATTTCTTGAGGCTATCGGACGGTAATAGGGGTAAAGGGGTAAATATTAAACTGTACGGAACACCTTGCTTTACTAAAATAATAGAGAATATGGAATACAATTATATATAAGGAGAACAAGTAAAATGGCATTCACAATTGTTACAAAACATGGCGAAAAAACATTTGCAGATAAGGAACTGGTAAATATTTCCTCAAATGCAAATTCGGATTTTCAGGTAGATTTAGGATTCCAGTTTATGTTAACCGTTCAGTGTGATTTGAGAACAAACAGATGTGTGTTATTAAATCAGTTTCACAATCAGAAGTTTTTATTCAAAGGAAAACCTATACCTCCGCAATTGGAAATTGATAAAATCTGTAAAATCATGGTTGATGGCAGTGATGAGTTTATAACGGTAAAAGTTATCGGAGAAACCGCAACCAGAAATATTTCACAGGAAAATATATCCGAAGCCGATATAAAAGCAATTTATGGTAACGATGTAAATGCTGCAGCTAAAATAATGGTTGAAAAAAGAAAAGCCGAAATCGAAAATGCAAGAGTAGGTATAATTAAAGATGTCGGTGCAAAAATAAATGATTTAAAAAGAAAAATATCACAAAATTCTAAGGGCGGAATATTTCTTCATATTGCGATGTTCTTTGCATCTTTTGTTTGTGCATTTGGTGTTTCAAACTACTTAACCGGCTTGCCGTTAAAAGATGCCGGTGCAGTTATTCAAATGCCTACAAATATGAAACTCATTTTTGTTTATGCCGCAATAATTTATGGTGTAGGTTTAATGTTCAAACAGGGTGTATATAATTATCTTCAAAACCGTTTGGGCTATGATACCACAACATCAAAGCTGGCAGAACATGTTATGGTTATTTTGCCGCTGATATTTTATGCATCAATTTATTTGATAAATGTTTTATATTATATATCACCAAAATCTTTCCCTATGTTTGCAGTTCTTATATCGTTATTCTTCGTAATAACAGCTGCAACTCTTGCACTTGCTTGCGGATATTATAAAAACTCAAGTGTTGAGATGAAAAAAGAACTTGATTCAATTGAGTACAGAGAAGATTTTGAACATGTTATCAAAGAATATCAGCAATGGATTGAACGTTATACAAATACATTAAGTCCTGCAAAAATCAGAAATATTAAAGATAAGCAATTTATGCTTCAGATTCAGACTTTTGGTGAAATTTTACTTGGCTTGATAACAGCTCCGTTTTTGGCATTTGCTGTTTCTAACACACTTGCTATGTGTTTCCCCGAAGCTGCCGGATGGATAAGACTTACCGGAAACCTGAGATTAAGTCCGGTATTTTTAACACTTGCAACATTTATGATAATGTTTGGTTTCTTTGCTTTTGCAAATGGATTTCTGAATACTAAAAAAATTGCAGGTTCAAATGTTTTAAAACAGGACGGATTCAGTAACTATCTTCAGCATGGTGTTGAAATATACGGAATAGAAGGTGTAAACAGACTTAATCGTGATATGCGACGCAATTATTTAATCGGATGTGCAATTATTTTGATTGAATATACAATGAACGTTTCATATTTTATGGGTGAAATGGGCGGTGATTTATCAGGGTTAGTATTGAGCTGTCTTGCTGCATTTGTTCCTACAGCATTACTTATTGCTGAAACTTATATGCTCAGTTCAACACAATTTGAGCTCTTTGCTTGTGATGAAGTAATTGCAAAAATTGACAGACTTGATTAAAAGTTTAATAAGTTCGCACTGAAAATCTCTGTGCGGACAATATAAAGGTTGTTAAATGAAAAATATTTTAATTCTGATATTAGTAGTATTAATTGCGGCTACAATTTCTATATGTGCTATACAGCCGGATATGCATAAAAATGTTATTGTTTATGATTCGGATTATACTCTTGTTACCGAGCAGGAGGTAAAAACAGAAACAAAGAGTATTCCTGTTATGGAGAAAACAACAGAACCCGTAAAAACGACAAAAGCAATAGAAAGTGTAACTGTACAACCTGAAAAAGAAAGAGATTTTAGGAAGATTGTAACGGAAGCAGAAACAAAAACGACACCTGTGGTTACCAAGAAAACAGAACAAAAAACTGTTACCGCACCAAAAACAACAACCGAAAAAAAACAAAATTCCGTAAAAACAGAAAAACCTATAAGTACGCAGATAATAAAAACAGAATCACCCAAGGTTACAACAAAAGTTGTTAAAGCTCCGGTACAACAGGTAACGGTTAAAAAGCCTGAAGAAACAAAACCTGCTAAATTAACACAACAGGAAGAAACGATAGCCTGGAATACCTGGCGCTCAAATTTACAAAATCAGATAATGATGGATACAAAGATGCCTAATTTACCTAACGGAACAGTTTTTCAGTTTTCATTTACAGTAGATAAGTATGGCAAGATTACAAATGTTCATACCGGTGCGAATCCTTCAACTTATACCCCGTATGCGATTCAGTATATAGCACCTGTAATTCGTTCATATCAGGGACGTTCAATACTGAATTTTCCGGAAGGAACGGCAAGAACAACAACAGAAGTTACCGGAAAATGGAAAATCTCTCAAAATGAAAGATACAGTACACCGGCAGATTTTAATGATGTAGAGAAGGTATTAAAATAACTTTTTGCAATACATCAAAATATGTAATTTGATGTATTAAATAGTTTTTTATGTACTTTCTTTCTTCCTTTTATTTCGGAGGTAAAAGGAAGAAGGAAAACACCGGAACAAACGGATAACCACTATGCCCTTCGGGCATAAGATTAAATGGCTGATTCGGCAAAGCCGAATTTACCTGCGGTGCTTTCGCAAGAACGTGGGAAAATAAACATTACATATATTAGTTTTACAATACGCAGTAGTGCAGGCTTTGCCTGCAGCAATCATTCAATCCTTTCAGCCGAAGGCTGACCTGAGCATCCATTCAATCCGGTGTCTCTCTTCTTCTTTTGCTTCGTTTTCTTCTTCTCTCTACCTCCGAAA
>JAEEGL012926333.1_pt1 | contig 20101 bp, 9 predicted proteins | sample 9134231 | NCBI WGS metagenome assembly JAEEGL01 (sample SAMN16246548, study PRJNA631951) | gut metagenome | biome: gut microbiome; feature: rumen; material: fiber-attached | host: Bos | place: Iran: Karaj | collected 2018-10
CCACCTTTTGCCTTCTCTGTCAGTGTACGCCAATCTTCCATATCTGGTTGAGCCTTTCCCGCTGAGACGATTTCCTCATTGCCTACAGCATAACGGGCAATCATCTCATCAGCCTCCTCATCGAGTTCAAAAGTCAGAGGGGCTATATTAATCGGTACTGTCACGTTGGTATAGTCGGGATAAATCTTGGGCAAAGCTTTGGAGTCAGTAAACACCTCAGGCACAGAAGGCCCCGAACAGCCCATCATCGCCAGACAAAATCCGATATATGCTAACTTTCTCATCATAACTTTCACTTCTTTAATATTCTGGCAATGTCATATTGACATAATAGTCGAAATAATAAGTCTCACCGAAGAAAGGATAGAGTCCTTGACGGACTACATCGACATCTTGGTTATTGTAGTTGACCGCCATGGACATGAAACGTTCGTAAGTATCCTTGATGCCTGCATCGAAAGGCAACTTATCTACATCTTCCCTTTCCTCTATTTTGCCATAAAGATAGGCGGCCTCTTGATAGAAACGTGGCATAGGGCCACGAGGATGTAGCCTGACATAGTTCTTAAAATGATACCAGAACTCTTTAGTATCCTTGGTCCACAGGGTAGCGAGCAGGGCCTGCTCCTGAAAAATGGGGTCATCAACATAGGTACTTCTCACCAATTGTGTCATGAGGAATTTTTCTGTGTAGCCATTATCGCCACCGAGTATGTCGTCATAATGAAGCATGTGGGTGATGGGCTCACGTTCCGCATCTTTAGCGATGAGCTCAGGATGATCCAAGAGTTTCTCTACCTGCTCTGCCCAGTCGCTATAGAATATGGTCTGTTTCAGAATCTTGATATACTTACGTGCCAAGGGCTTATCACCTTCCATCAAAGCACAGTTTACCAGCAGTTGATAGTCCTCTGTGCGGAAACCGAACTCCACACCCATCTCCATGCACAGACGGTTACAATAGTTCAGCAACCCATATTGGTAGTAGACAAGCGGTCCAACCACGAGCATCAAACGCATACCAAAGGGTGCTGCATAGGCCTTGGAGCCGTTCTTATATAGGAACATACAGTCACCCTGTTTACCTATTCGTGAAAGGGCCAGGTTACGCATCATCACGATGGCACGTGTCGGCTCATCCTTTTGCACAACGGCTTCCTCCAACACGCCCGTCCAGTCGAGGTTGGCAATACGGTGCTGCATAGTGAGTTCACGGTGAAAGTTCTCATCCTTCACCCAAAAGGTATAGACGCTGCCAACAAGCAAGATGGCGATTACAGCCTGACACAGATAAGTGAAAAATGAAGAGTGAAAAGTGAAAAGTTTACTTCCGCTCTTGCTTGTTGCACGATTCTCGCGGTAGGTCACAGCCAAGATGACAAAGAAGAGCAATAACAGATAATATGGTATATAATAGGTGTGATACTCCTCAGTTACAAAGAAGAGCGGTAGTTCTGCCCAAAGGATATTAGCGATATTTATCTGGTAATATATGAAGCGGTAGCAGAACAGCGGTACAGCGACAATGCTTAAAATGGCCACGACACTATTGATGATAGCCTCCGTCCGACTGGCAGACAACCGCCACGACCAGATGCCCATCAGCAGGGCTGCTGCCAATCCGTAAATACCCATGAACGGATAACCTAAGGCACATGTCACAAAAATGCATACTGCCCGCAAATAGAATCTATCAGGGATACAACGGAATCCCCATAAAAGAGCTGCCACGGCTGTCGTCCCAATGGTCGTAATGAAGAAATGGCCCCTCAGTTTCAGAATATATATCCAATAGCCCATATCCATGTTGGTCAGCAACAGGATGGCAACAGGTATAAGCATCAAAATAGCCCAACGGTCTGGGATACGAAAGGTCCGCTTGATGATAGTCATCAACAGCAGCCACCAAGCACTAAGCAACAGCACACCCAACCAAGGATAGTATAAAAACTGCGTAAACCACGTACCTATCCAAGTCAGCAAGCCACCAGGGACTACCAACTGCTCTTTCAGGAACAATGTCGAACAGAGAAAAAGGTTCTTCTCCTGTACCTTCCAGAGCTGATCACTCTCAAAAACGAGCAGAGCGCCTGCTATGAGTACCATTGCACAAAGCCAAAGGAGAATATATGTATATCGTTTCATATTCATATCGGATTATTGGACATTACCAAGTTCCTGTTTATGACCGCCTCTGACAAAGACTGGGATATGAGCCTTATCCACAGAGGTGATGACGGTCTGTCCACCAGCATAGTGACGTCCTGTACGATAGTCGCTCCAACCTTCCTTGTTTTTCGGCAGATAAGTCTTCCACTCCTTGACACCTGGCTCGGTAATCGGACTGACAAGCAACGACGGTCCGAACATATACTCATATTTCTGTTGCAGGGCCTCGGGGTCGTCGGCAAAATCGAACACCAGCGGACGCATCAGCGTATAGCCCTCCTTGGACACACGCTCAGCACATTGTTCTATATAAGGACGCAGCTTTTCACGTTCTTTCAGACACTGCGCAATGATTTGCTTGGCCTCCTCACCATAGTTCCACGGCTCGGTATTACTCATATAGCCATGCACACGCATCAAAGGCAGATAGACAGAGGTCTCAATCCAACGAAGCATACGTTCGATATAGTCCTGATTAGTATATTGGTCGCTAGGACGGAAGAAACCGCCAGCATCATACGTCCACCAAGGGACACCGGCAGCCTGTACACCCAGACCTGCCACAATCTGACGACGGAACGTCTCCCAGTCGTTACCCACATCACCACTCCACAGGGCAGAGCCATAACGCTGAATGCCCGGGAAGCCACAGCGGGTCAGTATCATCGGTTCACGACCAGCCTCAACCAAACCCTCATATACCGTCTTGTTGACCAGCAGGGGATAGACATTTCGCACTTGTTCCCCACTCCAATTTCCATTGTTTACACGACGACCTACAAGGTCATCGTTCTCTGGTTCCGTAGCATCCTGCCACCAAGCGTCGATGCCTAAAGGCAGCAGACGCTCGCGGAAATTCTGCCAATACGACTGCGCAGCCTGCGGATTAAAAAAGTCTATCCAATCGGTGCCAGGAATATAGTAGTTGTCACGTACCATCTGACGTCCTACCTCCGAATTCTTATCAATTTTCGACCAAACACTCAACATCAGACGGATGCCCATCTGATGGAGGGCATCGGTGAGGGCCTTGGGGTCAGGATAATAGGTCTCATCGAATGTCATCGAGTTCCAGCCATACTTGCCCCAATACTGCCAGTCCTGCACTATCATGCTGATAGGCATCTGCTCCTGTTTAAAACGACGAGCCGTCTCAAGAATTTCCTGTGATGAATGGAAACGCTCGCGACAGTGAATATAGCCCAGTGCCCACTTCGGTATCATGGGACACTCACCCGTCAACTGACGGTAGGTGGCAATGATTTCATCAGGAGAGCCGACGAACACTGTGTAATCCACAGCCGTGGACACGGGTGAACGGAACACTGTTCTGTCCTCCACCTTGTCATAATAGAGTACTGGCTTATCGTCTTTCGTCAACTCGGCAGTTAGCGTATGTCGGCCTTTCTCTAAGTGGACTATCTTCGAGGCCGTAGGCGGCAGCCACAGATTCTGCATTTCAATGACCGGTTGTCCGTCGATACAGAGGTTATGACGACGAGCCATCTTTTGGCCAACATCCAACAACAGGCTATAGTCGCCCGACTCAGCAATATCGACAGAGCCCTCGAAAATGTTACGCTGGCGCACCTCACGCTTACCTCCCTCAGTAGACGTCACATTCACGACCTCACTGGTGCCCTCGCCTTGACGTTTCTCTAAACGAACACTCTTGCTACAGGGGTTAAACTCGGTCAGTCCGTAGTTATTCCACAAAACGCCATAGCCTTTGCTCGAAATCAGCATAGGCAGTGATATCTGCGTGTTCACCTGCGTCAGTCGACGTGACAGACCACGCACATTGCTGTAACCATCCTGAAACTGCCCCAGTCCGAACAGACACTCGTCGTTAGCAGATGTAAAAGTCAATGTAGCCTCACCATTCTGTAAACGGTGGCAAGTGGCCGTAAATACGGCCTTGCCACCCTTATCCCTAATCACAACCTGTTGACGTTTGGCATCAACCCTTACCTTTATATCTTTACTTCTTACCTCGTCATGCTTAACATACAACCAGTCAGGTAAATCACTTTTTTGTTGTCCCTCACGATATTGGATACGAACGGCATTACGTGCCACAGTCTGTACCGTCAGTTGTCCATCACCAAATGACTTTTGTGCCATCATCATGATAGCACAAAAGCATAGGGCTATGATACTCAGTATTCGTTTTTTCATTTGTCTCATTCCACTATGATGTCAGAAAAATAATGCTCACGCAAAGGCTTGTGGATGCTGTCACCAACGAGCGTCACCTGGTCTTCCAATCGGAGATCGGTCGATGAGGCACCAATCTTGATGATGAACTTGCCTGGCTGGACGTTCCATTGGCGTTGGTCACCCTCATGGCTATAGTAGCCTAACTGTTCGGTATACAACTTCACACGCACCGTCTTACTCTGACGAGGTTCCAGCGAGACACGCGCAAAACCCTGAAGCTTAAGAGGTGAGAGGTGAGAAGTGAGAGGTGAACCTTCGGCTGGCGACACATAGATCTGGGCAATCTCATCGGCACTGACCTTACCCGTATTCTTCACCTCGAACGAGAGGTTGACGAAAGGCTCATTGGTACGTATGCCATCCTCAACCGCCATGTGCTTATACTCGAAGGTAGTATAGCTCAGACCATGACCGAAAGGCCACTGAATTTTACTATTTGACAATTTACTATTTGACAATTGGGGATAGCTGTAACAGATAGGCATAAAAATTTCCTCACGGGGATAACTGACAGCAAGTTTGGCGGATGGTGACACATTACCATAAAGGATGTCGGCTACGGCATGTCCACCCTCCTCACCAGGATACCACGCCTGAATAACAGCAGCACAACGTTCAGCAAGTCCGGAAATGACCTGAGCACGACCACCAAACACCACCAGAACTACGGGCTTACCCGTTTCCAGCAATGCTTCGACGTACTCCTCCTGCTTGCCAGGCAGACGGAGTCCCTTGCGGTCGCGGTTCTCACCACACAGCATCACATTCTCACCCACGGCAGCAATGATGACATCGGCAGAATCGGCCATAGCAAGAGCTTCCTCCTTATTGGCCTCCTCACCGGCATCCACCTTACGATGCAGCAATGGATACTCCCACGAACGCTTGTCGCCGATATGCGAAAATTTGGTTTCTATCTCTTCCGTCCAGTCACAACCACGGCTATACAGCAATGTATCACCCTCAGGCAGACGGTTGAGCATACCCTCCAGCAATGTTACCACATGAGGATGATCGAGGTCTTTCTCCACACGTTTCCAGAAATAGGACATAGCGGGGAACGAGTAGTCGCCACACATCGCCCACATCGTATTGGCATTAGGTCCGGTCAACAGGATACGCAGCGAATCGCCCTTCAAGGGCAGCAAGTTACTATCGTTTTGCAACAATACTATCGACTGTGTCGCAATCTCGTAAGAGGTCTGACGTTCCTCAGGGGTATCAAGCTTGATGTCGCCCTTGGCATAGAGATAAGGTTTCTTGTCGAACAAACCGGCACGATACTTATAGCGCAACACATTCTTCACGGCACGCTCCAGTACTTCTGGCTTTACCAGTCCTTTGTCCATAGCCTCCTGCAGATACTGGTAGTTGGCACCAAAGGGGAAGTCGACATCACAACCGCCATTGATAGCTGCGGCAGCCTTCAACACGACTTCTTCCTCTTTCCCCGTTTCTCGTTTCTCCTTCTTCGTTCCTCTTTCCTCTATTTTCAATTGGTCAATAGCCGTATAATCGCTGACCACCATACCATCAAAGCCTAAATAACCACGAAGGATGTCGTTCAGAATGACACTATCAGCCACGCACTGCTGCTTCGCACCTTTCATCGTATGATAACCAGGCATTAACGCTTTACTGTCTGCCAGACGGATCATCGCCTCATGAGGCATCAGGATGTCTTCCATCAGTTCCTTCTCAGAGGCATCGCCACCACCGCCATAGCCAAGATAGTGCTTCGAACAGGCACCAACGCCCACACTCAGGTCACCTTGTTGCAAACCGCGTACAAACGCGACACCCATCACGGCAGAAAGATAGGCATCCTCGCCATACGACTCTTCGAGACGATTGAAACTAGGTGTGCGACAGACGTCGACCATCGGCGACAGCGACAATACACCACCCATCTTACGCAGGGCAGTAGATGTCTGACGCGTCTTCAAAACAGCCAATTCGGGATTGAACGAACAAGCTTGACCTATCTGCTGTGGATAGATGGTGGCGCCACGAGTATTGACCCCTGACAGGACCTCTTCATGAAACAAGGCCGGAATGCCATTGGGCGTCTTGGTCATCAACCACTCCTGAACAGCAGCCACACGGTCGCGCAAGACATTGGGCTCCTGAGGTTTCTGCATGCAGAACTGTGAGAAATGACCAATGCCGTTGGGAATCAGTTTACGGCACTGATTGGTATCAAGACGTCCCTTCTCGTCAAAGAGGTCATCCATATACATGCTTCTCAACTGGGCGATGCGCTCCTCTTGCGACATGCGCTCATAGAGTTCATTGATTGTCTGTTCCATATCCATACTTTTTGGTTCTTGGCAGGCAGCCATCAAGACCACCAGTCCTACCATCAAACAATTTCTCATTTTCTCATTCTCTCATTTTCTCAATTACTTAACCACCATCACAAAGCCGCCACGAGGTTTGCAGGTTATCTGCTTGGGCAACTTGTTGGGGGACGAAATAGCCCAAGGCTCACCATCGGCAAAGAGGGTTATGCTTTTCCCTTTGGCAAAACCAAGGGACACAGAAAGCGTATGCTCCTGATTGGTACCGTTGATGCCAGCCACATACCACGTGTCACCATGACGACGAGCCAGTACGACGCTCTCACCAGGATAACCGCAGACAAAGCGTGTCTCATCCCATACCGTAGGCAACTGCCCAAAGAATGCTTGCACCTCCTGAGGTTGTGCCAAAAGGCTCTCTGGTCGGTCGGCCAAGTGTTGCAAGGCACTCTCAAAGAGTACGGTAAGTGCGAGTTCGTGGGCATGTGTCGTAATATGCGGATGCTGTGAGTCACTGAAGGCACAGGGCGTATAGTCCATCGGTCCGATGACATTACGCGTAAAGGGTAGCGTGGCATTATGACAAGCCGCCTTTCCAGTAAAGGTTGCCACATTATTATACCACTCAGCACCATACACCCCCTCTGTCGACATCAGGTTAGGCCATGTGCGCTGCCACCCGCGTGGGATAGTAGCACCGTGGAAGTTGACCAACAGATGATGACGGGCGGCACTCTCCAAAAGGGCGATGCAATAATCCATATTACGCTGGTCATCGCCCGAGAAGAAGTCTATCTTCACGCCGGCCACACCAATCTTCTCACACCAAGCAAATTCCTTCTCGCGGTCTTCTGGCTTGTTCAAGCGGAACTTAGGCGTAGGGGCACCGTCCACCCACCCTACTGAAGAGTTGTACCAGATAAGGGGCTTGACGTTCTTCGACTTAGCATAAGCAACAGCATCCTCAATGGTCTTGCCCTCGTTGGAAGGCAACTTGTCCATCTCGTCCCATTCAGCATCAATCAGCACGTATGGCAACTTCAAGGCAACAGCCAGATCGACATATTTCTTGATGATGTTATAGTCGTTAGAGCCATGATTATAGGCCCAGTAAATCCACGACACCACGCCAGGCTGGATCCAACTGGGGTCGGCAATCTGCGATGGCTCGGAGACATCCGTCACTAGCGTCGACTCCACGACGTCCTTCAATCCGCCAATGATAGCCACACGCCATGGACTGTGGTCGCTGGTTTTGCCAGCAACACCTGCCGCTGGGGTCACACGGAACAGTTCGCCATCGTTATACAGGCACGACGCACTCTGTCCATGCTCGATATTCGCCTCCGAAATCAGCACAAAGACATCCTTTTGTGGTTCCAACAACGCCGGATATCCCCAACGGTTATTCCAACCTTCAGCAGACTTCGAAATACCGCTATACGAAGGAACGGGCGTCACCTTATACGTTGTCTCCAAGGGGAAGAAGCCCTCGTACGAATCGCACCACTGTTGCATCCAACGACGCGTGCCCTCGGGAATACGATAGGCTGGCATTCGTTCCTCCATCCTCCTTCCTCCTTCCTCAAACTCATTTCGGAACGCAATACCATCGTTATACATACGGAGCACCATAGACCCACAACGGTATTCGTTGGCCTCGTTGGTACAATGTGAATGTTTACCGGTCAGCATCTGGTAGTCATCCTTGACCTTGCGGACGAATGCCAACGGCTGTCCATCGGCAACGGCATCCACGACGGCGAGCACCTGCTTGTTCTTATAACTGATGGTTAGCGTCTTACCATTCGTCACGGCCGTCAGTTTACCATTGGGCGATGCCACCTTGCCGGCAACAGCCAGCAAGGGGCATAGCAAGCACACTATCAAGATTGATATTTGTCGCATTTATTGTCTTAAATTCTTTAACTCCTTCTTAATTAATAAGGAAAATCTTCTCCTTACCCTGATAGGTTGCCTTCACCGTAGCACGACCTGCAGCAACAGGACTGATTTCAAACTTCACACCAGCAGGAACGTTAGACTCTGCCTTTATTGTAGAACCAGCCTTCAGCGGAGCATAGAGCTGGTAGTGGTTACACTCAGTATAACCATTGGCATTAGTCGCCATGAGTGGTTTCTCTGGGATGTTCAACTTCTGACCATCGACGATGATGGTAACCTGAGGCACAACGGGGATATTAGACGTGTTGAACATGTGACAGTCAAAACCGAGGCCGTGGAGGGTGAAGAGACCCTTGGGACGCTGCGGCTGCTGAGGGCGACGGCCCCACTGGCCGCGCTGTGGCTGCTCAGGCTGTTTGATTTCAGGACCTTTGACTACGAGGTAGACGGCATGCTTGCCCTTGAGGGAGGCCAGAACGTCGCGGACATCGTTGCTCAGCTGATGGAACTCCACCTTGGTCTCAGGCTGTTCCTTGGAGACGAGGTCGACAACTGCCAGCTCGCGTCCTGCACAAGGATCATCGAGCATGACATGAATCTTGAAGGCACCAAGATTGCCACCCTCGGTGGTCAGACGGAGCTTCAGGAACGGGGTATCGTCCTTGCCTATACCTGTAAAGGCCTTGACACCCTTCGTATCCTGGGAAAGACCTTCGAAATTGAAATACTTGAAGCCTATGATACTGCCGTTCTGCAGACCAGCCAGGTCCATGGAGTTGTTCCACACGTCGTGGTTGTCCTGCATATACTCGTTGGCATTGGGACCTGCCATGTAGCAGGCGATTCCCGCAGAATAGTAGGCATAGGGAGGCAGACCGAAGATGTTGAAGCCCTCACTGGTAACCTCAGCACCTGTATAGGTATTGCCGTCAGAGGCAGCAGCCACCCACTCGTTGTTCTTGGCAAAGGGGTCATAGCCAGTAATCTTCACCACGCCACCTTTGGCCACGGGTTTCTTATCCCATGTAATCTTCACAGGAGCTACCATCGCCTGACGAGCATTGCCGAAGCCGCGTGGCGGACGGTGATAGAACACATACCACTGGCCATTAATTTCCTGCAAGGAGCCATGTGTATTATGGCCGGCATTGGTCGTGATGAGCTTCGAACCGTCAGCGTTCAGTACCACACCACGCGAGTCTACGAGTACACCACCCGAACGCCAAGGACCGAGGGGGGAGTCGCCATAGGCATAGCGCAGAGCACTGTTGGTATTGCCCAAGCCATATTCCTTGCCACTATAGCCGGAGAACACCATCACGTACTTATTACCCACCTGACGAATCGAAGAGGCCTCAAAGAAGTTGAAGTCGAGGGGGTTCTGTCCTTTGTAAAGGGCCTTATACTCGCTGCCTGCTTTGTCGAGCAGACGACCGTCGGCACTGCTGGCAGGAATGAAGGGATCGATGAGTTCGGTACCCTCACGCTTCGAATACATCGTGTTCTGATCAAGCTCACAAGCTGTAGAGTGCTGGAAACCATAGAACACATAAGCACGGAAGCCTTTGTCGAAGTCCTTGTCTTTCTTGTCAGTAATCTTCTCGATAAACACTGACGGGTCGAAGTCGATGAGTGAGCCGGGCAGACATTGCGTACCATCAGCCGTCAGGTTGACAGGTGTAAAAGGACCATTGGGGCGGTCGCCCTTACAGACCATCGCCACACGACGCCAGCCACGACTGTGAGGATAGAGCCAATAGGTTTTCTTGCCCGTAGCCTTGTCGACTGTCTCTACGAGGTCGGGGGCAAACATGGTGTCCCACTGACCATTGACAAACCAGGTGAAGATAGGACCTTCATCGCGCCACTGGGTGAGGTCTTCGACGGGTGCTGACCACATACGGATATCAGGACCGCAGTAGGCAGTATAGGTTACGTCGTGCGAGCCAATGATATAGGCACGGAACTTCCCAGGATTATCGGGATCTTCAAATACACGTGGCTCGCCATCAGGCAGGTGTTCCCAAAGGGGCAAATAAGGATTTTGCGCCCATACTGGGCTAATGAACAGTGAACAATGAATAGTGAATAATATCACTAAAAAAGCAAATCTCTTCATATCTTCTGATTACTTAATTTCTCATTCTCTCAATTTCTCAATTACGCTTTACAGCGCCTTCTTCTCCAAACAGGTATTGTGGTTTATAGCCACCAAAGTCCACAACAATCTTCTCAAAAACGATGCCGGGATGCTTGGGACTAATAGTCAGTTCGTGCATGTCTGCACTGCCTACAGGCAGTTCAACCACTTTCTCGACAATACGGCGAGCCACAGCGGGATAGAACTCCGAATACATATAGGGCTGACGGTCGACGAGTGTCTTGTTGAAGTTAACGGTCTGAGGTTCAGATCCATCCAGACTAACCGTATACTCATGACCACCTACGTTCAGGAAGTCGAGTGTAGACTTCACCACGATGTGTACCTTCACCTTACCCTTCACATCTTTCGGCAGGGCAAAACGATACGTCAGGCTGGCCTGTCCGACGGGTTTGGTATACGGTGTCAGAGCCACCGCACTGCGCGTACGTCCGTAGTAGGGATAGATACTCCACTCGGTCCCCTCGGGAGCCGTGGCACTATAGTAGTGCTCTGCCTCCATAGCCACATAGCCGTTGGTGGGGGCAGCAAAAGTGTAACCACCCGTTGTTGAAGCAGCGGGCACAGTAGTGGTCTTGGGCAGCATCTCCTGACGGAAGTTGTCGTTCCACGAGGTATAGCCGATATGTTTCTGAATCATCATACCATCCCACTTGCCATTAGCCATCACCTTATTATAATACTGGCACAACTGGGCATCGCGACGGAAGGCCTTCTCCACTTGCTTCGCCCAAACATTGGCATCAGCAAGACCAGCCTTGGCCGTATATTGGTTCATAGCCTGCGAATAGTACATATCATAGAGGTTTGCCATAGCCTGTACTGGGAACAGAAGCACCTGTCGGAAGGCATCGCGCGATGCTGCGGGCACATCTTCCCACAGGCGAAGGGCACGGGTCTCCAGCGCCATATAGTCGTCACGGACACGTTTCCACTCACCCGTCTCGACATTATACGTTCTGGCATCCAACATCTCTGGCGTCACACGGGCCATATACTGGCAGTTGGTGTTATAGATGTCAGCAGCCTCAGCAACAGTTTCCTCGGTGGCAGAACCTCCGAGCACAGTAGCAAAGAAAGCCTGCGTATGGTCTGTGACGTTCTGCAGGGTATACTCCTTCGGATTCCATGCCATATCCATAAACAGCGTGATAGGATACTCCATGGGTTTCAAGTCACCTACGTTCAAAATCCACATACGCTGTATGCCGTGGTCGTAGGCCAGTGAGAGTTGTTCGAACATCTGCTGCGTCTGAGTGACGTTCAACCATTTTGTATTACGGGGTGCACCCACATAGTCAACATGATAGTACAAGCCCCAGCCGCCCTTGTGTTTACGCTCTTGGGCATTAGGTACGCGGCGTACGTTACCCCAGTTGTCATCGCACAGCAGCATGATGACATCGTCGGGTACACGCATACCAGCATCATAGTAGTCGAGCACCTCTTTATATAATGCCCACACCTGCGTGGTCTTCTCGGCAGGCTTTTTGGTCACCTGTTTGATAATCTTACGCTGGTTCTCCACTATCTTCTGCAACAACTTGGTATCAGCCTCGGCACTCATGGCTTCGTCTCCGTCACCACGCATACCGATGGTCACCATATCCTCAGTATCCTTCATACGCTCGATACCCTCGCGGAAGAACTGGTCGAGTTTCTCCTGATTCTTCTGATAGTTCCAAGGTCCCCACTCGCCACGCTTACGAGCATACTCCTGATGGTTGCGGGCCATCGGCTCATGGTGCGAGGTACCCATGATGATACCATATTGATCAGCCGTCTTAGAGTTCTCAGGGTCGTCGGCATAGAAGGCCCAGCCCCACATGGCAGGCCAAAGCATGTTACCTTTCAAGCGGAGAATCAGCTCAAAGACCTTGGCATAGAAGTGATGGTCGCCATAGTTGGTACCAAAAGTATTCTTTACCCATGTCGTCAGACAAGGAGCCTCGTCATTGAGGAACAGCCCGCGGAACTCCACAGCAGGTTCGCCATCGGTAAACGTGCCGGGCAGTACACCGACATAGTCGTGCTTCTCAATGGGTACATCCATCCACCAATACCAAGGCGACACACCCATCTGGCGCGAGAGCTCGTAGATGCCGTAGACAGCGCCACGACGGTCACTGCCGGCAATGACCACCTGTCCGTCGATGGTGGTCAGGATGAACTTTTCGCGCTTACCCTTCAGGTCTGCCAGTTTACCACTCTTCACCCATTGGTCTATCTGCTTGTTACAGCCCACGGTACCAATGAGGATGGTTGGATTATTCTGACTCTTCACGGGTGTGAAGCCCATGACGCTTTGGAAGTCCTTCATCAGGCTCGAAGCAGCCATGCGAACGGCTAATGGTTCTGAGGCTTCGTAGCCAATAGTGGCGTCCTTCAGTGACACGGCCCCACCCTGCTCCGTAAACGTCACGAACCTATCGGCAGCGCCCAACGGCAAAACCGTCAAGAACAATAGGAAAATAGTTTTTATACGCATATTTTATTCTTTATAAAACCACGAATTACACTAATTTCACAAATTTATTCATTTTATGTGCATTAAATAATTCGTTTAATTCGTGCAATTCGTGGTCGTTTGTTATTTCGTTTTCTTAAATAGATGGGGAATGAACTCATGGAGTCCACGACGCCATGTCAGGAACTCGTGGCCAGTACCCTCCGAGACAGAAGAGTCGACCTTGATACCAAGCTGGCGCAAACCGTCTACGATGGGCTGGCTCTTGATGAAGTCCTCAGAGCCCCAGTTCATGTAGAAGTAGTGTATCTTCTTGTTAAAGGCATCAGCATCGGCAAAGACGCCGTTGTAGGCTGTCTTCACGTCAAGTCCGAAGATGGCACCGCTGAAAGTACCCATCCATGCAAACTTATCGAGGTTCTGTAGCACGATGTCGAAGGTCTGATGACCACCCCACGACAGACCTGCCATAGCGCGGTTCTCGCGGTCGGCCTTGGTGCGGAAGTTGGCATCGATATAAGGAATCAGGTCGTTCAGCAGCACAGGATAGAACGATGCACCATACTCGCTGCGACCCTGTTGGTTCGAGCCACCGCCAGCAAAGTTGAAAGGAGCCTTGATGTCACCACTCTCCATAACCACAATCATAGGCACAGCCTCACCCTTGGCAATGGCGTTATCCATGATATGCTGCATCTTACCCTGCAGCATCCAGCTGGTCTCACCCTCACCCATTCCATGTTGCAGGTAGAGCACAGGATAACGCTTCTTGCCCTTCTCGTATTCAGCTGGCGTATAAACCAAGGCGTGGCGCCACTCGCCATACTTGGAATTGGGGCTGTGGTAATAGATACTACGCACCTGACCATGATCGATGCCCTGTTGCGGACGGTAGTAGTCGCCCTCAGGACCCTCGGGAACTTCCAGACCACCAGCCTCGCGGTTGCAGCCGAAGTAGGTCTCAGAGGCGGGATCAATGAAGTTCACGCCATCGATATTCATGAAATAGTAGTGGAAGCCCACGGGCAGCGGATCCGTAACAGCCATAAAGCCGCCCTTGCCGTCGGGCTGCATGTCGTACTTCTTACTGCAGATGTCTACCACAACCTTACGGGCCTGTGGTGCATTGATGCGGAAGTAGGCACGACGCTCCTTGTCTACTTTGGGGAACTCGTTGCCGGGAATAGCCGTCTCAGCCGTTACGGCATCGGCAGGCACCTCAATCTTCTTGGCCATCTCGATAAACGGGCGCTTGGGTTCGAAACCTAAGTGACGGGCAACGGCCTCACCATAGCGGCAACCCAGTTCACGGTAGCCGGCAGCATCGAAGTGCAGACGGTCGGGACCGTTCGAGCAATCGTCAGATGAGATGACCTGAGCGGTATGCAGTGTCTGAGGCAGTTCGTCAATCTGCTTCTTACAGCCGATACAAACGCCCTTGCCACCAGCCTGGACAATATTACCTGCATAGAGATTCACCTCCTCGGGCTTCAGTTGCAGGTCACCACAAAGGTTGTCATATACCTGCTTCACCATACCAGCCCACTTCGGGTCACCGGTATTCGTCTCTCCCTGATGCATCAGGATACCCTTGATGACGCCATCCTTCTGGGCTTTCTTGGCCAGCTCCACTAGACGTTTGTAAGGGTTGTTGTCGTAAGCTGCCAACATACCCTTCATCCACTGCGGGGCCTTGTTTTTCACGTAGTTGTCAATACTATCGGTCAAGAAGCCCTTGATATCGATACCACCGATGGCTACATGAATCACACCAATCTTGATATTCTCAGGCAGCGAAGCCACCAGCGTACGACCGAACCAGTCGGCTGGGGTCAGACCCGTATTCGGACGGCAGAGGGGTGGAATAGCCTCGTACCATTCACCCATTTTGCGGGCAGGAAGCTTGTCGGTAGCGGGATAGTCTACTGCCGGCATCCATAGGAATCGTGGACCAGGGCTTTTCAAATCCTGAGCCTCAGGACGGGCAGCACCCTCCATATTCGATTGTCCAAAACACAAAAAGATGTAGAAGTTAGGGTCTACAGCAGCATGCATCTGCAACATGGGCAGTGCCAAGAGCAGAGCGGAAAGAAGCATTTTTTTCATAGTTTTGCAATTATGTTGTTATTATTGAATCCTAAAGCGTAGCTTTCAGGATGCAAAATTACGAAAAAACGCCAACATAACCATTTACTGTTGTTTCACAAACTTTCGTTTATGTAACATCAATCTGTCAGAACATGTTTTTGACAAGCAAAGTACACTTCTTCCTTAGGAATGTCAAGCGGCTACCAGCTCTCGCCCGACTCCCTCCCAGCTCTCCGCCGGTTAGTCCGTAGTTCTCTGCTCGTTAGCCGGTAGCTCTCCGCTGGAGAGCCCGTAAGGTGATGACCTCAAGAAAAAAGTAATCGGGAGCAGCAATGCCCCCGACTACCTTTAGAATATGTTATTCAGAGAATTATTTCTCGAAAATTACTTGTTAACGAACTTCTTACCTTCCTTAACAACGAGACCCTTGAAGTCCTTGCTTACCTTCTGACCAGCGATGTTGTAGAATACAGCGTTCTTAGCAACGTTAGCCTTTACAGTGTTGATGCCAGAAGGATCTGTACCATACTGGTATGGATCTGTACCTGCACCAATCTTCACAAAGAAGTTCTTTGTTCCCTCAGCATCAATCAGATTCTCAAGAGTCTTTCCTTCCTCTTCATACTTCAGATACCACTGAACGTCTGTGATAGAATAGTCACAAGCCGACTTAATCTCTGCCAAGTTGAATGCGATATTCCACATACCATCTGCCTCGGCAGGAACTGTAAATTCTTTCTCAAAATCTGCCCAGTCACCATCCTGGAATACCACGTCACCTATAGCAGCCCAGTGCACGTAGGCACCTGGTGTCTCACCATGACATTGTGTACTGGTCTTAGCATCAGCAACAGAACTCTTATACTTGAACTTAAGGATGGTTACCTCATCTGCCTTCAGAGCACGGTTAGCCTTGATAAAGAATTGGTTATCCCAAGCCTCACCTTCACCACCTTCTTCTTCTCTCTGTTGTGGCTGTCCATTAACCATATCAGAAAGGTCATCACGCTCTACAGCATTTACAACGATTTCAGTCTTGTTGGTTACAACATCAACAGGATCGGGCTCTTCATAAGCGGTACCCTCGAGCATCTCGAATGCCAGATTATTGTACTCTGTATCAATGTAAATCTTCCAAACGCCAAGGCCTGGGAGGTCAATCTTAGTATTGCTAGCAGGAGTATATGAAATCCATGTTTCAGGATCAGACTTCTTAGGATTATATTCAGGTTTCAGAGTTTTAGCCTTGAAAGACTGAGCGTCACCACGAACGGTAGAAATCATTACCTGATCAACATAAGTGCTCTTATCGCCAGAAGTTCCAAAAGTAGCAACATACATATACTCATCCTCTGCCTCGAACTGAACAGCGTTATCTAACTGAAGATTAGTATATTGCTTAGTTGTATTCTGGTCAATACCTGATACAAAGTAGCCCTCGTCAAGCACCAGACGCTCCCAAGACAGGTCGTCGAAATAGAAGATGTTAGGCTCTTGTGGCTTATCCACTGTAGAAGCTGAGGTCAAGTTGAATGCCAGTGACCAAGTACCATCAGTATCGATGGTAACAGTCTTGCTAAACTCCTTCCAATCCGTATCGAAATCAAGGCTGCCAACACCAGTATAGTTGTTATAATTAGAAGGATTCATCTTGTGCCACTGAGTAGCTACAGTACAAGCTTTCTCAGCCTTATAACGGAATTTAATCTTCACCGACTCACCACTCGCATATGCCCTGTTAGACTGGATCCAGTACTGATTAGACCATTGAATAGAAGCGTCAACATCAATCTTTTCAATCTTATCTACATGTACAGCAAACACGTGGTTACCCGGTTTTCCTGCCTCTTCCTCGATATCAGATGGGAAAGGACGAGCTCTATCGTCTGATACCAAATCATGTGGACCTGCGTCATTGTTCTTACCCATTGTCAAAGACCAAGAACAAATTTCGGGAGCACGATCTGTTCTCCAGTTGATGTTGACACCCTCATTCTCTTCAAGTGACCATGCTGGCCAAGCTTCTTCGGCATTGCCGTTTACAAGAGTTTCCTCCCAAACCTGCTCTTTACCGCCTTCTTCTTTCTTCTGATAGACAATAAGGCTCTTCCACTCGATAGAAGCTGCTGTGTTGGGCTGTGCAATGAGGTCACAGCTCATACCGCCGATACCTTCGTACTGCCACTCTACCTCCTGGAATTCACTACCCTCTGGAACAGACACGTTAGCATTAACAGGATCTTCATTCCAACTCCAACGCATTTGACAAGCAAAAGTAACTGCTTCTGAAGCCCTCATCAATGCCACGATTTTGTACTTACCATCAATAATGGTAGGAATACCAGTCATTACAAAATACTGGTGCCATGTTCCATCAGTTTTTTCAAGCCTATAGTACTCAGTACCATCATTAGTTTTTACAATAACGTCGCTGGTTTCTTCAGCTCCATCTGCTTTTACATACCTGAAATTACCACCCATGTCGGTCATCCAACCGTTATCGAACTCAGGTACTACATCCATCACATAGTGTGGATAACCAGTGAATTTGGAGAAGTCAATCTCAGCAACTTTCTCCCATTCCTGTGCTTTTGCCCCCATGAAACATGTCAAGAGAGCAAGAAGAGTAAATAGTTTCTTCATAATTAATAAAATTAGTTAATAAAAAAAGTTAATAAAAAAATAAAATAAAAATCTACTTTGGGAAAGATGACTGCCAGAGAAATCAGGTTACTTCCTTTATCACTGGCAATCATCTGTCAGTTCATTATTGTCCACCAAGGGCATCGCAGAATGCCTTGTAAGTAGCATTGCGCACCCATTCAGTACCATTTCGAGTCCAGAGGCCTACAGGGTCTTTAGCCGATGTGTCAGCCATGTTACCCTTACAAAGTCCTGCCTGTTGATCCTTTGGTATCTTAGTCATGTAGGCATTGATGACATACTTGTTGAAATCTGCCAGCTTCTGACGCTGTTCTGTGGTGATCTTATCGGATGTCACAAGCGTTGAGGTAGCGTCCTTATACTTGATGTCCAAGTTAGAGAGACGAACCAGTTTGCCAGTAGACTTCAAGTTGTCAAGGAGAGTATTCAGCTGGGACTCGGTATTAGCCTGAGTAGCTGCATCCTCACTATAGACGAGATTAAGCTCAGCATTGATACCATCGATTTGGGCACCATTTGCTTCCCATTTGCCAATCCAATACTTAAGGCTCTCAAACCTCTTTTGATCTTCCAAACCTGTCTCAGCGACAAAGAACTTCAAGTCAGCAGCGTTACCACCATGCTTAACAAAGGCTGCACTTGCTACCTTTGAGGCTATTGCACCATACAACTCACTTCCAGAGTGGGTTCCATCCTCCAGATAATCCTGCCAGAAAATCTTATCTGTAGAGTGTTTCAAATCAAGGATGTCAGTATTACCCTGCAATGGCTTCGTGTCGAGCGGTTTGTCGATGAGGTCGAACCACTTGATACACCCTGCATTGGCTTCCATCAAGCCATCACACCACTTATTGAGTGCATAGCGAATTGTATCATTCTTCTCAGCCTTAGTCTGGTCACGGTGATTATCCGGAGTATGAGTTGCCTTTACATTACGAATGTAGAGTATAGCATTCACATTTCCTTCAATCTTCAGATAAGCTTTTTTCGCATTATGTGCTGGCACAGCCTCCACTTTGACAGTTTGCCACCCACCAGGTCTGATGGTAAACTTTTTAGGATCTTTTCCAGACATAATCGTACTGTCAGCAAACGTACAAAGAATAGTTTCATCCTTGGAATAATCACTCTGGACGGTAAAAGTTATCGTATAAAAACCTTGTGGATCAAGCGGAAAGTCGCCATCAACATCTTCAATAATGTAAGGCTTTGCTCTCTTAGGAACTTTCAAGGCATTGCCATTAGCGTCGTAATTCTTAACGATTACGGGTTTACCACGTTCTGACGTACCAGTGAACTCCTCCACGGTAGAGTAGTCTACTTCCTTATCTTCAATAGGAAGCACCTGAACCTCAATAGGAGCTGTAAGCGTAGCAAACCAATCATCAGCTTGCTGGTCATTGGCAAAGATAGGACTGCCATACACCTTACTGCCCATCTCAGACACGTGTCCAAGAGCATCCTTCAAAGCCATAAAGTTCATATAACCCTTTTTACTCACGTATGCAGTTGGCATAAACGAATAGCCGAAAGCGACACCATCAAAATTAGTGATGGCAGCAGCGTGATCCAATGCCTGCTTGTTGAAATCCGTCAACTTAATGTTTGCATCAAGAGACATGTTTGGATAATCTGCTCTGTTAAGATAAGACTTGACAGGAGCCAAATCAGCATAAGCAGGTACATAACTCGGATCGGGATTTGCAGAGTAATTATATACCTCATTATAGTCAGCACAGGAGACTGCAAATGTTCCTGCAACCAACATCAAGAGACCTTTTTTCAGCATCTTATTCATATCTTTGCCTCCTATTATGGTTTAATGTATCTGTTATCAAAGAATTCTCTCTTGTTCGACTCACGTGTCTGAACGACCAAAGTATCTGTTGTCGAAACCTGAATGTTCTTATCAGTAAAGTTCACGTTGTAAGCCAGACGGAGGATGTCACGCGAAACAAGCTGTCCGTTGTTGTTACCCCATTGGTAGTCTTTGTATTCTGGTTTATCAGTGCCCTTAGCAATGTATTCGCCAGTACCAGTAGCCGTCACGTTTTCATCATTTGTAGTAATCGTGCAAGTATTGCCATCGAACGTAAGAATGAGGTCGCAAAGAACAGAGGCACCAGA
>JAEEGL015609642.1_pt1 | contig 20100 bp, 16 predicted proteins | sample 9134231 | NCBI WGS metagenome assembly JAEEGL01 (sample SAMN16246548, study PRJNA631951) | gut metagenome | biome: gut microbiome; feature: rumen; material: fiber-attached | host: Bos | place: Iran: Karaj | collected 2018-10
GAATGATCCACGTAAGGCTCTTGTATCAGAGAACCTTATCAAGTACGTTACAGACCGTAAGGGTCATGACCGTCGTTACGCTATTGCCCCAGATAAAATCAAGGCTGAGGTAGGCTGGTATCCAGAAACATGCTTCGAGGAAGGCATCAAGAAGACAATCGCTTGGTTCTTCGAACACGAGGATTGGATGAAGAATGTAACATCTGGTGATTATCAGAAGTATTACACAGATATGTATTCTAATAAATAAAATACTAGCTTAACGAGACTAGAGCTTTTAGGGAGAATGATGCAAATGAAAGGATTTTTTGGTGGCCTAAAGTTATTTTTAGGCACCCATAAAGCAGTAAGCATTGCCACAGCAAGTGTGGTAGGCTTATCGGCTCTTGGAGCAGGCGGATATGGCGTTTATAACGCTCTCAAGCCTGACGAAGAGCCAGAGGAAGAAGTAATTCAGGAAGCAGAGGTAGTCGAAGAGGTTGCTGCTGTTGAGGATGTGTACATCCCTGAATTTAAGCAGGTGGAGCTTACAAGTGAGTCTCTTGAAAAGGATTTAACGATTTACATTTCAGATAGCGATGATAATGCAGTCACAGGTGTGCCTTTTCAGGTAAAGCTTATGGAGCCTAAGCAGGCTTCAGAACTTCAGAGCTATGTTGATTCTATCAATGACATAAATGCTCAAATCGCTGAAATAACTGCATCTTATGAGAATCAGGATGCTATATCTATTCTTAGAGACAGAAATGTAGATGTTGAAGTTACTGATGAAAACGGTGAAGTAATTCAGACTCAAAGAGGAGATGTGAAGAGCGATCCTCTTTACAATCTATACTTGGACAAAGAAACAGCGATTCAATCATTTGCAATGGCTATAAAAGACGCTGATGGTACTGTCTATACAGATGAAGATGAAGACGGTGTTATAGCTGAAAAGGACATGAATCCAGGTGATTATGTAGCCTGCATGATGTACGATTTTGATAATGGTCCTCTTTATGATCCTGAAAGCTACCTTACAAAAGTAAATGTTAAGGATAAAGTTGAGTTTAAGGTTCAAAAGGAAATCACAAAACAGATTAAAAAGGACGTGGCAGCAGAAGATCAACAGCCAAAGGAAGCTGCGCCTGTTGAAGCCGTTTTAAAAGATACAGTTGAATGGACAGAGTCTCGCAAAGAGGAAAACGGTGGTTCAGTAAAATCTATTTCAGGCTCAGAAATCACAGCACCAAAGAAAAATGCCAAGGCTAGCAAGGCTGCAAAAAAGGATGGCGGAAAGACATCTGTTAGTCATGAGGTAAAGGTGGCAGCTAAAGAGCATACCATTACTGTAAAGGACGTATATTGCAACGCTGATGGAACAGTAGATGAGAAGACTGATGTCAGAACTACTGAGAAAAAGGCTGTTGGTGCAGCTTATGAATATACAGCTAAAACAGGTTTAGATGGTTATGAGCTTATTACAGCAAGTCCTGTTAAAGGAACTGTAGCTGACAATGATATTGAAGTAGTTTTCAAGTATAAGAAGACTCAGACTGCCGCAGAAAAGAAGGCAGAGGAAGAAAAGAAAGCTAAGGAAGCTAAGGAAGCTGAAGAAAAAGCAGCAGCGGAAAAGAAAGCTAAAGAAGAAGCCGATAAGAAGGCACAGGAAGAAGCTGATAAGAAGGCACAGGAAGAGGCTGAAAAGAAAGCCAAAGAAGAGGCTGATAAGAAGGCACAGGAAGAAACTGATAAGAAGGCTAAAGAAGAGACAGAAAAAGCCAAAGAAGAAAAGGCTGACGAAACTCTGAATCCAGAAGTTAAGCCTCAGGAAAATCCACCAGCCGATAGTGATACAGTTTTAAATGAGTCAAAGATTCGCGTAAATTCTTCACGCCCTATTGCAGCTGCAATGAATACGCCAAACAGATTTTTAGCTTCAAAGATCCGTAAGATTGCAGCAAATACTACAAATGCAAAAATTGAAACAGCTACTCTTGATATGACCTATTCAGGTGGCACATTTACAGTTAAAGCTTCAGCAAATGTTGGTTCAGTTAAAATTAATGGTACAGATATTGCCATTACAAATGGCAAGGGTACATACGCAGTTACACAGGATGGAGATTATACATTAACAGGTGTAGCTACTTTCTCTGATGGAGCTACAGATAATAGTCTTTCTGTTACATATGCAGTTTCGGGCTATGGCGCTGGTTCTTCAGAAAGATTAAAGGACAAGGAAGGTCATGAGCTTTTCCTTGACGAAGGTTTAACACAGCCTGCAACAGCTGCAGATTACGCTAAGGATAAGACCTTCTATTTCAAGAGCGCATCATACAGATACTTTGGATGGCAGTCAATTGACGGCGCTACATATTTCTTTGATAAAAACGGAAATAAAGTTACTGGTGCTCAGATAATCCAAGGCGTTAAGTATGACTTTGGTCCAGATGGAGCTCTTCTTGTGAAGGGCAACGGTATCGATGTTTCAAAATATCAGGGTAACATTGATTGGAATCAAGCCAAATCAGCAGTAAGCTTTGCTATTATTCGTTGTGGCTATCGTGGTCAGAATGATGGACAGCTTCATGAGGATCCATATTTCTACCAGAATATGAAGGGCGCAAAAGCAGCCGGTGTTGCAACAGGTGTCTACATATTCTCAAGAGCATTAAACGAAGCAGAGGCAGTGCAGGAGGCTTCAATGGCAGTTGCCATGGCGCAAAAGGCTGGTGGTTGTGCATATCCTATCTATCTTGATATGGAAGATACCACAAGAGGTCAAAACAGGCTTTCAAATGCTGAAAGAACAGCTATTGTAAATGCATTTGTTTCAACAGTACAGTCTTCTGGTTACAAGGCAGGACTCTACTGCAGTAAAAACTGGATGACATCAAAAATGGATGCTGGTTCAATCAGCTGTCATGTATGGATTGCTCAATACAATACAAAATGTACATATGGTGGAAAATATACTATGTGGCAGTACTCTAGTACAGGCTCTGTTCCTGGAATAAAGGGTCATGTAGATATGAACAGATCATATTTTTAGATAATTAATATAGGTTGGTATGAATAATTCAAGAAGTAATAACGTAGAAACTCAAAAGAAAATATTTCGTTTTGTCAGCTGCACAGTGCTGGTTGCAGTTTTAACAGCACTGTTTGCAGTGATGTGGTACTTTAGATTACAGATGCTGATGGAAAGAAGATTCCTTGGCTTAGGTAACTATTTGATGGTAGGGTTATACACTGTTCTTACCATTCTTGTAATCAACACCTTTAAAGGCTTTAGCATAGGAAGTGGACGTATTTCTATACTTACCATGTCTCAGGCTATTGCCATGGGCATTGTAAATGCTTTGGAATATGTCATAGTTATTTTGATGGCACGTATCAAGGTGCTTATGTGGATTACACTGGCATATATCATAGTCCTCATAATTGTGGACTGTGTGGCAGTGCTTGCAGTTACTTTTATCTGTACAAAAGTTTATCGAATGATTTTCCCACCGTTCACCATTCTTAATATCTACGGTGAGTATCATAACGATTTGGTCATGAAAATGAACAGACGTGCAGATAAATACAGTATCACAGGCGAAATGAGCTGCAATGAGCCTCTTGAAAAAATTACAAAAGAATTGGAAAACTATGATGCCGTTCTCATCAATGACGTTCCTGCAGAAATCAGAAACGACATAGTAAAGGCTTGTTTTGCAACAGGTAAGCGAGTTTATTTCACACCAAAGATTTCAGATATTATCATAAAGGGTTCAGAAGAGGTTAATCTTTTTGATTCTCCTTTATACTTGTGTAAAAATGTTGGAATGGATGCCATCTCAGCATCTATCAAAAGAGTAGGAGATATATTGATTTCCGGTTTGGGAATTATTATCACATCTCCTATCATGCTTGTAACAGCTATACTTATCCACTGTTATGACGGCGGTCCTGTATTTTATAAACAGACTCGTTGTACTATCGGTGGAAAAGAATATAAAATTATGAAATTCCGTTCAATGATTACTGATGCGGAAAAGGATGGTAAGGCAAGACTTGCCAGTGTAAACGATGATAGAATTACTCCTATTGGACATTTTATCAGAGCTACACGAATTGATGAGCTTCCACAGTTTTTCAATATTTTCAAGGGCGAAATGTCAGTTGTTGGTCCTCGTCCAGAGAGACCCGAGATTATTGCTGAATATGTTAAAGAGGTGCCAGAGTTTGCATTCCGTACCCATGTAAAGGCTGGTCTTACAGGCTATGCTCAGGTTTACGGTAAATACAATACAACCTCTTACGACAAGCTCAAGCTTGATATGATTTATTGTGAGAAATGCTCAGTACTACTTGATATTCAATTAATTTTGATGACACTTAGAGTCATCTTTACAAAGGATGCCACAGAAGGTGTGGCCGAGGGAGAGACAAACGCTAATGTCGGCAAGTAAAAAGGCACTCATGCACGCACATACTGCGTACATGGTAACTCAATTTAATATCGACAACATAAAAATACTTCAAGACTTAGGATATACAGTAGATGTTGCCTGCTGTTGGCAGGATGACGACAGTGCGGTGAGCCCAGAGGCTCTCGCCGCACGAAGAAAGAAATTGGACGATTTAGGATGTCGCGTCATTGAAACATCCAGTCTGAGAAAAATATTCAATTTGAGTGAGCTTTCAAAAGCCTACAGGCTTCTAAAAACAGAGGTGGAGACCAACAGATATGACATAGTTCATACACAATCTCCTATCGGAGGTGTTGTCTGTCGATTAGCCTGCAGACGGGCTAGAAAGCTTTATGGAACCAAGGTAATATACGCGGCTCACGGTTTCCACTTTTTCAAGGGAGCCAGTCTTGTAAACAGGATAGTATATAAAAATGTGGAAAAGTGGTGTAGCAAGTACACCGACTTATTGATAACCATCAACAAAGAGGATTATGCTAACGCTTTAAAGATGAAGGCTAAGCAGGTTGCGTATGTTCCTGGTGCAGGTGTTGATACACATAAATTTGTTGCAAGTGAAGGGGCAAGGCAAAAAATCCGTAAAGAGCTGGGCATTGATGATGACACTATAATTCTTTTGTCAGTAGGAGAATTGATTCATAGAAAAAATCATGCAGAAGTTCTTAGAGCATTAAAAATGATGAAGGACAATGGAACACTACTTGCTGAGGGAAGCGACGAGCGTGTCCAGCCAAAGTATAAAATCAAATATTTAATTGCAGGAAGAGGAAAAATTCAGGCGGAATTAGAAGAGACTATCGAGCACCTTGGTCTTTCAGAATATGTCCAGATGCTGGGCTTCCGTTCTGATGTTGCTGATATATTTGCAGCAAGCGATATATATGTATTTCCATCACATCAGGAAGGACTTCCTGTGGCATTGATGGAGGCTATGTCAGTTGGCATGCCAGTGGTTTGCTCAAAAATACGAGGAAATACTGATCTTATCGAAGAAGGTATTGGCGGATATTTCTTTAATTCACACGATGCCAAGACTCTTGTTACAGCGTTAAACAAGGCTCTTTCCGACAATTTAACAAAACGTGAACAAATGGGACAGGCTAACATTGAGGTAATGAAACAGTTTGATAAAGAAACTGTTAACAAGGTAATGCGAGAACTCTACAGTAAACTTTAGTTTCAAGTACAGAATATGCATATAGCAGTATTCTGTGGACTAGGAGTTGATAATGACAGTCTTACATGTATCCAAATCAAGTACTTATTCTGGCATGGAAAATGTAGCTATCAACATCATTAAGGCCATGCCTGAAGAAATGCGCTGTGTATATCTTACAGCCACAGGTTCTATCGAGACTAAGCTCTTGGAGCAAAATATCGAATATATTGGTGTGGAAAAGGTGGATGAGAAAGCCATCAAAGAAGTTATTGATGAAATTCATCCGGATATTATCCATGCCTACGAGTACGACTGTAGTCTTATGTGTACAAAGGTTACAGATTCAATTCCTATTGTGAGCCACTTGTATTCAATGCCTAAGTGGGCTCAAAAGATTGGCCCAAAATCCGTTATTTATGGTGGCGCCTGTAAATCTTTTGCCAAAATAATATTGCCAGATAAAAAGGTGGCAGAGGATGCCTGGTTTAATGACAAAATGCAGGGTAAGACTGCGGTTCTTGGCATCCCATTTAATGCTGTAAAAGTATTCGAAAAAGGATACGTAGCCGGTACAGAAATGAAAAAGGAGAAGCTTGAAGCTATCAAATCAGATCTTCTTTTTGTTGGCTATCTGACTGACGACAAAAACCCATACGAGTTTGTAAAGCTTGTAGGTGAGGTCAAGAAAACCCATCCAAAAGTAAAAGCTATTATGGTAGGCGGTGGAGATTTAGGTAGTGAATGTCTCAGCCTCATTGGAAAGCTGAAACTTATGGATAATATTATGATGGTTGGAATGCAACACAATCCTTATGTCTACATGAATCAGACTAAGATTCTTGTTGTGCCATCTAAATTTGAGGGCTTCGGAATGGCAGCCCTGGAAGCTATGACCTTTGGAAAGCCTGTTATTGCAAGCAAGGTCGGCGGCCTTAATGTGACCGTAGACGACAGCTGCGGAAAAATATGTGGAACGGACAAAAAGCCTGTAGATAGAGAGGCTTTCATCTCAAATATTAATGAACTCTTAGATAACAGCGAGATATATCGCATGAAGTCTGAGGGTGCTAGAAGACGTGCCAAAGAGCTAAACAACTTTGACACATACATGGAAGAAGTTATTAAAATTTATGAGGATATTTACGACACTGCTAAAAAAGCTTAAAAGCGCGGATTTTATACTAGTTACAATATCGACAGTGGCATGCTCAGCTATGTCATTTGTTTTTAGTGTATATTCAAAATCTATAGTGCCCACTTTTCCAATGGGTATTTATAGTACTTGTCTTATTGTACAGACTTATATGAATTACGCTCAATTGGGAGTTTTAAATGCCTATAACAGGGATTACCCCCAGGCTTTGGGACGTAAAGACTACGATAATGCAGCCAAGCTGAAAAATACGGCAATGACCTTTATGTTATTGGTTTATTTGCTTATTTTTGTTGTATTTGAAGCTTGGGTGCTTGTTTTTTATCATGGGAAAATAGGTGTTGATGAGAGTATGACATACTATGCATTTGGCTATGCAATGTGTCCTATACTTATTCTTCTAAAGAGCTTTGATGATATGTCAAATGCCACAGTAAGAATGAATGGTTTATACAATAAATCAGCAATTATCGGTTTCATCAGAACAATATTGGCTCTTGGAATTGGTGTAATAGCCCTTAAGCTTTTTGGCTACTATGGACTTTACGGAATGACCATATCATCAGCAGTTCTCGGAATACTTCTTTTTAGAAAAGATTCATTTAAAGGTGCTAAATTAGATTTTGATTTTCCGTTTATGAAGACAATGATTTTAAGCGGATTACCATTGCTTATTAACAGTCTGATTTGGACAATAGTTCAAAACGTGGATAAACACGTAATACTTACATTCTTAGATACTGATGCACTTGGAGTGTACACTGTACCAACCATGGGATTCACCACTATGGTGCTGATACCACAGACTATTTCCCAGGTGTTTTACATCAAGGTTTCCCATCTTTATGGCGCTAATCACGATGAAAAAGAACTGTTGTCAAAAGCAGGATATTTCACAACAATCACAGCTGCTATTTCAGGCGCAGCCTGCATAATGGTTTTCTATATTATGCCTGTTTTTGTACAGCATTTTATGCCTAGGTATACAAATGGTAATGGGGCAACCCAGATACTAATTATTGGCGTGGCAATATATTCAACAACCATGCTGTTTGGCAATATATTTAGCGTCCTTAAGTTAAATAAATCATTAATCGCCAACTCTGTTGCGCTTTGTATATTTAATGTTATATTCTCAAGCGCATTAGTTGTGTTTGTCGCTAAAAGCATCAACATGGTTGCAATAGGTACAGGACTTTCCTATGCGCTATATTCTCTTTTACTGATTATAAAATTATCTAAAAGATTTAATTATTCAATGGCAAAATTGCTGATGGCAAGTTGGCTGCCACTTCTTGCCATTGTAATTCCGGGAGTGGCCTTTTATTTGTTGATTGATAACGTATATTTGGCCGCAGGATTGGCTTTATTTACCATAGTGATTGTATGTGTTATAATATTCGGGTTAATTATGGGAAAGAAGTCTCAGAATTAAGGAGAACTAATGTATAATTTATGCTTTATGGGAAGACAGGGCTTTTTAGATTACACACCTGCAATCTTCCATGAGATAAAGAAAACCTACGATAAAGATGCCAATGGAGTAATTGTTTTGCTTGACGAAAGAGAGGCAAAACATGTTCGAGATAAATTTGGAACAGATATAAATATATTTGTACTGTCAGAGTTCATGAACGCTCATTGGGATGAATTCACCCTTGAAAAGCTTTGTGAATATGAGAAAAAGTATGATGCATCACCAATGTGGAAATACATATACACAGACCGCTTTCTTATTAACCGTGATTATGATTATTGCGTACATACAGCGGCTGGGCTTTTTGCATTTTGGGAGCATGTATTTACAACACAGCATATAGATTTTTATTTTGATGAGGTTATAGCTACATTATTTAGCTATGTGGCTTATTTGGTCGGCAAAAAGGTTGGAGCTCATTATTACAGTTTGTTTTTAATGCGTTCAGTGGGAATGGATTTGACCCATCACTATATTTTAAATGACCCTTTTGAAATGGTTTACAATCTACCAAAAGATTATTTAAATATGGAGTACTCTCCAGAACAACTCAAGAAAGCAGAGACTTTTCTCACAGAATTTGAGGAGAAGCATTCCAAACCCGCTTTCATGTCATTTTCAGGCAGAGTGCCTAAATTCAAAGCCCGATTTTTATTATTACCAATTTTCTGGGTGAGACAGCGTTTCTTTAACCCTCATACAACAGACAAGGGCAATTACATTTTTTACAAAGACTACGAGACAGCATTTGATGAGTTGACATATTATCGCAGGTACAAAAAAAGCAAAAAGTACTATAATAAGGCTGATTTAACAAAGAAGTTCGTTTACTATCCACTTCATTTACAGCCGGAAGCGTCAACTATTGTTTGTGCTCAGAAATATGAAAAGCAGCTCTACTTTTTGGATAATTTGGCTAAATCAGTTCCAGCAGATACACTGATTTATGCAAAGGAACACTATTCTTTCCTTGGAAGCCGTGATAATAGTTTTTACGAGCAGTTAAAGCAATATCCAAATATTGTCCTTATTGACCCATGGGAAGATTCATTTACTCTCATTAAACATAGCCAGTGCGTGGCCACTCTTACTGGCACAGCAGGACAGGAGGCTATGATGCTTCGTCATCCAGTTATTATGGGTGGAGACATCATGTATGAAAATGCGCCAGGGGTTATGCGTGTTCAGGATATTTATGAAAATTATGAGTCCGCAATGGCTAGTTGGAAGCAGCCAAGCCGTGAAGACGTTGTAAAATATCTTGCAGCATATATGAGCTGTGCTAGGGAAGGCAACACCTATGTAATGAGTGCAGCCAGACTGGAGCCAGAAAACATTGCATTGCTGGCCAAGTCAATGGTGTCATATTTTGAAGAAGTTAGAAATAATAAGTAGCAGTTACTTATATTTAGGAGGAAATATTCGATGAGTAAGGTATTAGTTACTGGATCAGATGGATTTATAGGATCTCACTTAGTTGAGGAATTAGTTAAAAAGGGATATGAGGTAAAGGCTTTTGTTTATTACAATTCATTCAATAATTGGGGATGGCTTGATACATTAGACAAAAGCATTATGGATCACGTAGAAGTATTTGCTGGTGACGTTCGTGACCCTAATGGTGTACGTGAAGCAATGAAGGGATGCGACGCTGTGTTCCATTTAGCTGCGCTTATCGCTATTCCATTTTCATATCACAGCCCAGATGCTTACGTAGATACCAATATCAAGGGTACACTTAACATCCTTCAGGCAGCAAGAGACTTAGGAACAAAGCGAGTGCTTGTAACATCTACTTCAGAAGTATATGGTACAGCTCAATACGTTCCAATCGATGAAAAGCACCCATACCAGGGACAGTCTCCTTATTCTGCTACTAAAATCGGTGCAGATAGATTGGCTGAGTCATTCTATCGTTCATTTGATTTGCCTGTTACGATTGTACGTCCATTTAACACATTTGGACCACGTCAGTCAGCTCGTGCGGTAATTCCTACTATCATCACACAGCTTCTTGCAGGCAAAGAGGAAATCAAGCTTGGTTCTCTTACACCAACACGCGATTTCAACTATGTTAAGGATACAGCCCATGGCTTCATCGCTATGTATGAAAGTGACAAGACCATCGGTCAGGAAATAAATATTGCAACACAAAAGGAAATCTCAATCGGACATCTCGCTGAAGAGCTTATCCGTCAGATCAATCCTAATGCTCGCATTATCTGTGATGAAGATCGCCTTCGCCCTGAAAAATCAGAGGTTAACCGTCTTCTTGGCTCTAACGCTAAAATCTTAGAGCTCACAGATTGGAAGCCTCAGTACACATTCGAGCAGGGACTTGCTGAAACAATCGAATTTTTACGTCACAATTTAGATAAATACAAAGTTGATATTTACAACATCTAAGAAAGAAGGCGACAGATATGTCAGATGAATTTATAGCTTTATCAGTTCCAAACTTAAAGGGAAACGAACTTAAATACGTTACAGATGCGGTAGAGACAGAATGGGTTTCTACAGCAGGACCTTATGTAAGTGACTTTGAAAAAAAGCTTGCAGAATATGTAAAGGCTCCAGCGGCAGTCAGCACACAGAATGGTACATCAGCCCTTCACATCAGCCTTTTACTTAGTGGCGTCACCAGAGAGGATGCAGTGCTAGTACCTACTCTTACATTTATTGCAGCAGTCAATCCTACAAAATACATTGGTGCAGAGCCTATATTTATGGACTGTGACGATAGTCTGTGCATGGATCCTGTAAAGCTTAAGAAATTCTGTGAGACAGAGTGCGATTTTACAGATGGCAAGCTTATCGATAGAACAACAGGTCGCCATATCAAGGCCATGGTTGTTGTTCATGTATTTGGTAACATGGCAGATATGGAAGCTATCTTACCAATCGCTGAAAAATACAATATCAGAGTTGTTGAGGATGCTACTGAAGCCCTTGGAACATATTACACAGAAGGTAAATACGCAGGCAAATACGCCGGAACAATGGGCGACTTTGGATGCTATTCCTTCAACGGCAATAAAATCATCACCACAGGTGGCGGCGGTATGATTGTAGCTAAAGACCCAGAGGAGCTTGCACATGCTAAGCACCTTACAACACAGGCTAAGGCAGATCAGGCCAACTTCATCCATGATGAAATCGGATTTAACTATAGAATGACAAATCTTCAAGCAGCACTTGGACTTGCTCAATTAGAACAGCTTGAAGATTTCATCAAAACAAAAGAGGCCAATTACCTGCGCTATAAAGATGCTGTAGATAAAATGGAAGGCCTTCATGTTCAGGATTTCCGTGATGGTATTCGCAGCAACTATTGGTTCTATTCAGTAGTATTTGAAAATGATGAAACTGGTCGCGACAGACTTATTGAGGAACTCAAGGAAAACCATATTCAGTCTCGTCCAATCTGGGGATTAATCTCAGACCAGCTTCCTTACGAAGGCTCACGTACCTACGAGCTTGAAAAGGCTCCATGGTATTGGAAGAGAGTTGTAAATGTACCTTGTTCAACAAATCTTACCTCAGAAGGTGTAGATAGAGTTTTGGATGTAATCAAGAATTTTAAATAGAGAATTATATTATGCTAAATGTTTTAATACACGAAGATGATTCAATTTTACAGGCAATGAGAACCTTTGATGCCAGCGGAAGAAAGACAGCGTTTATTGTTGATGAAGACAATAAGCTACTTGCTGCTGTATCAGAAGGAGATGTGCGACGCTTTATTTTATCAGGTGGTGATTTAAATGAAGCGGTCAGCAAAATCGCCAATTACAAGCCACGTAGTCTAAAGGAAGACGAGCGTGATGACGCCAGAGATTTTCTGCGCCGCCACAATATTCAGGGACTTCCTATAGTCGATGATGAAGGCAAAGTTATCGACACCATTTTCTGGAGCGAAAACAACCTTACCAAACAGGGCAATATTTCTGCACCAGTAGTTATGATGGCAGGAGGAAAGGGCACACGCCTTTATCCATATACACGTATCCTTCCAAAGCCTCTGATTCCAGTTGGTGACAAGCCTATATCAGAGCTTATTATGGATAGCTTTGCAGAATATGGCATAAATAAGATGTTCATGATTGTTAACCATAAAAAGGGGATGATTAAGTCTTATTATGGTGAGACACCAAAGCCATACGAAATTGAATTTGTGGATGAGGACGCTCCACTTGGTACAGGTGGTGGCTTGTCACTTCTTCGCGGCAAGGTCAATGAAACTTTTATCCTTACCAATTGTGATATCTTAATCGAGGAGGATTACTCCAAGATATATGAACATCACAAAAAAGAGGGCAACATGATTACCATGGTTTGCTCCCTTCGCAACTTCCAGATTGCTTATGGTGTAGTTGAATTTGGAGAACATGGCAACATCATTGATATGAAAGAAAAGCCTGAATTCAGCTTCTTCACAAACACCGGTATCTATATAGTAGAACCAGAGGTCATCGATTATATCAAAGATGGGGAAGTCATTGGTTTCCCTGATATCATTAACAGGCTTAAGGATGACAACAAAAAAGTTGGTGTATATCCAATCAACGAAAACACATGGATGGATATGGGACAGCTGGATGAGCTGAACAAAATGGAAAATCGTCTTAGAGGTAAATAAGTATTCATTACTTAGTAAGAGAGGATAATTAGTTGGAAAAAATAAAAAGTCTTTTTTATCCAATGAGCCGTGATAAAGCACTAAATATAGGTGCAATTCTTGTGGCGGCTGTGGGTATTATTTATTCGATTATCTTTTTTATAAATAATGCTTTCGACAGTTCGAAACCAAAGCACTATAACATGTATTTCGGATTAATACTTGTTATTATGATAGCTCTTTCTTTATATTTACTCTGGCTATTCTTCAGAGAAAAGGAATGGAAATATTCCAGAGTATATGTGATTTTGGCTATTGGCTGGAGCATATGTATGCAGTTTGTAATGCCACCAATATCAGGAGCTGATGAAGTGCAGCATTTTTACAGTGCCTACCATTGCTCAGACGTATATATGGGTATAAAGGATCACGATTTTGATACTACTCCGGGTAGTTATGGTAATTTCATTGAAGGCACATCATATTTCATGATGAGAGCTGAGGATTACTACAAGCTTCCATACATAGATGTTACATTTCCATGGCAGTATCAGCTGCTAGCCGATGGCAATTGGTTCACAATAGATGAGGCCAATGAAGCATTAGTTCCTTGCTATATCAAGCCTACCCAGGCTAGAAGATATCTTCTGTCAGGACTTGGTATCGCAATAGCCCGTTGGCTGCACTTTGGATTTTCAGGATTGGTATTTATGGGGCGATTTATGAATTCCCTAACACTGATTCTGGCAGGATGGATGTGCGTGAAGCTGCTTCCGATTGGAAAGCTACAGCTAATCACATTTTCCTTATTCCCAACCGTATTGCAGTTATGCGGTTCGTATTCCTACGATAATATGAGTATTCTTTTCTCATTTATACTGCTTACAATGTGTCTACTGTTTGCAAAGGATGGAATCAAGGTTCATGCCTGGTATTTATATCTTATAGCAATTGTATTGGTGATTCTTATTCCTAACAAAATGGTTTATACTCTGTTTGGAATATGGTTTTTTGTTATTCCACTGAAGAAGTGGTGGAATGATGTAATTCTTAGCAAAAAATGGTATGAATATGTTTTAGGTGGTGCCTTCCTTGCAGGAGCACTGGCTGTTGGAAGCAAATTGTTCGCCAAGTATTCATATATGTTATATGACCAGTTTGTACTTTCATGGAATCACACCGGTATAGAGACTGACCCTAGCAGAGAAGCCTACACGATGGAAAAGGTTTTTGCAGATCCACTTGGAACAGCACAGTTTGCTTGGGAAGGAATCAAGGTTGATTTCTGGTATAACATTCACCACGTTATAGGAAGTCAGCTGGGGCACGTAATGCTTAATGCTGAAGTTCCAATGGCTTGTATCATTGTGTTACTTGCAGTTTTATTGCTTGGACTGTTTTTAAGCAGAGGTCAGCGACTTAAGAAATGGCAATACGTAATTATAGGTTTAGGTTTATTCATCTGTGTTGCAGCTATTTTTGCCGGCTGTCTCGTGAGATTTACACCTGCTGAAGGTAGTCAGCGTATACAGATTTCTTACAGATATTTGATTCCTGTATACATGTGTATGTGCATAGCACTTGGCACTGATGAAAAAGAAAATAAGAAGGCGCTTTCCCTTCTTTTGATACAGAACACAACATTGATGTTTTCAATGTGCGGCGTCATTTATTTCCTCATGCATTTGCGTGATGAGTTAGGGATGCCGGAAATATTACATCAGATAGGTCTTTAAAGATGGAGGAAAATATGACAAGAGAAGAAGTATTTGGAATATTAACAGAGATTTTTCAGGATGTTTTCGATGATGATGAAATCGAGCTTACAGATGCAACAACAGCAGATGACATCGAAGACTGGGATTCATTAGAGCAGATCAACCTTGTAGTTGCCTGTGAAAAGAAGTTCAATGTAAAGTTTGACATGAAGGAAATTCAGGCACTTAAAAATGTAGGTGAAATGGTAGATACAATTCTTTCAAAGGTGCAGTAATGAATAATTACAAATTTGAAGATTTAAGTGTGGGTATGAGTGAGAGCTTTAATGTGGTCATCACAGAAGAAATGCTTGAGAGCTTTAAGGGAATCACTGGTGATATCAACCCACTTCATAATGATGAGGAATTCGCCCTGTCAAAAGGTCATCCAGGCAGGGTGGCATTTGGAATGCTTACAGCAAGCTTCCTTTCCACATTGGCAGGTGTCTACATACCGGGAGAGCGCAGTCTGATTCAACAGGTTGAGACTAAATTTTCAAGCCCTGTTTATATCGGGGACGAGCTCACAGTGAAAGGTGAGATTGTAGAGCTTATCGAAAGTGTTCAGCGCCTTGAGCTAAAGGTTACCATTACCAATCAGAATGATAAAAAGGTGCTTAGAGGAAAAATGCAGATTTTAGTAGTATAGAATTAAGAGGTCACTTCGACCTCTTAAAGCTATGTTTACGGAGAAATAATTAATGAGAGAAAAAAAGACTTTATTTGTGACAGGAGCGTCCTCAGAATTAGGTTGCGCATTGATAGAAAATGTAGCAGCAAACTATGACTTGATAGTGGCTCACTATCGTAGTAGCGTTGACAGACTCCTTCCACTTGAAGAAAAACTGAAAGAGAAACTTATGCTGGTTCAGGCAGATTTCTCGGATGCAGTATCAGTTAGAAAAATGCTAGAGTTCTTGAATGAACGTGGAGTAAAGCCAGACCATATAGTTCATATGGCAGCTCTTCCTATGGAAAATAAGCATTTTAAAAAGCAGGACTGGTGCAACTTTGCTGCAAATATAGAAACTGATCTTAGACCAATAGTAGAAATACTAGAGGAATTTATGCCTGCTATGAGCAAGCAAAAATACGGTAAAATAGTATTTATGCTTACTTCATGTACTGTTGGAATGCCACCTAAATATACTACGGTTTATACAACTGCAAAGTATGCTTTACTTGGCCTGATGAAATCATTGGCAGCAGAGTACGCAGATAAAGGCATCACAGTTAATGGCGTTAGCCCAGAAATGATAGACACTCGTTTCTTAAAGGATTTACCAGACCTTATAAAAGAGATGAATGCTCAAAATATGCCTCAGAAGGAAAATCTTAAAGTAGAACAGGTAGTGCCAACTCTTGCATTTTTACTCTCAGACGGGGCAGATATGATAAGTGGGCAGAATATTGCGATAACTGATGCAAAAGCATAATAGTGTATTTTAAGGAGTTAATATGCGAAACATAGTTATAGTAGGTACAGGCGGCGCAGGCAAAGAGACCAGATGGTTGATTGAGCGTATAAATGTAGTAACACCTACATGGAACATATTAGGATATATAGATGTTGAACCAGGTGAAGATGTCATTGGTGATGATAGTTTCATTACAGAAACTACAGAGGACTTAGACGTAGTTATTGCTATGGGCTCAATGGAAAGACGCAAGTTTTTATATGAGCTTTATGGCAAAAATCCTAGGGTTCATTTTCCAAATCTTATTGATCCTTCAGCAACCATTTCAGATAAAGTTACTATGGGTGAAGGAAATGTAATCTGTGCTGGTGCTATACTCACAGTTGATGTGAAAATAGGTAATCAGAACCTTATCAACTTTAATTGCACAGTTGCACACGATAGCGTTTTAGGAGATTTCAATACACTAAATCCTAACGCAAATATTTCAGGTTCCTGCACATTAGGTAACCTAATCGAAGTAGGTACCGGTGCACAAATTGTTCAGGGGAAGAAAATTGGAGACGAAACCCATATTTGGGCCGGCTCTTGCGTAATTAAAAACACAAAAGGGAGATGTGAGGTTGTTGGTGTTCCAGCCAAAACCGTACTTAAATTTTAATGAAGCATATATTAATAATTTGTCAGTACTTTTATCCTGAGCAGTTTAGGATAAATGATATGGCTTTTGAGTGGGTTAAAAGAGGATATAAAGTTACTGTAGTTACAGGAATACCTAATTATCCTGAGGGGAAATTTTATCCAGGTTACGGGTGGTTTAAAAATACAAAAGAAACTGTAAATGGGGTGGAGATTCACAGAATTCCGTTGATTGCAAGAGGAAATGGAAAGCTTGGCCTTATCATGAACTATTTCAGTTTTCCATTTTTCGGCTTTTGGTGGAGTCTGTTTACAAGGATAAAAGCAGATGAAGTTTTCATGTTTGAAACCTCACCTATGAATCAATGTAAGGTAGGTGTACGTTATGCCAGAAAGCACAAGATTCCATGCTACCTTTATGTACAGGATTTGTGGCCAGAAAATGTGGAGATGATAACTGGTATACATTCACCAATTGTAGTTAAGCCTATTGAGAGAATGGTGAGAAAAATCTACAAGGGATGTACACATATTTGGGGTACAAGCCCAAGTTTTGTAGATGGAATTCGTAAATACGTAGATGATAAAGAAAAGGACAAAGTAAGTTTTTGGCCACAGTATGCAGAGGAGTTTTACCAGCCACTTCCAAAGGTTGAGCATAAAGGCTTTAATGTGATTTTCACGGGTAATATTGGTCAGGCTCAGGGACTGGAGATTTTACCTTTTGCTGCGAAAATTATTCGTGAACAGGGAATCAAGAACATCCGATTTACTATTGTTGGAGATGGTCGTGCCAGAAAGTCCTTTGAAGAATCAATCACTAAAAATGGTGTTTGGGATATGTTTGAGTTTGCAGGCCGAGTTCAGCCAAAAGAAGTTCCAGGCCTTCTTGCCAAAGGCGATGCTGCTTTCATTTCATTTGCAGATGATGAACTCTTTGCAAAAACCATCCCTGCCAAATTGCAGTCATACATGGCATGTGCTATGCCAATCATTGCATCAGCAAAAGGTGAAACAGCCAGAATCATCAAAGAAGCCAATTGCGGAATGTGCTCTAGTATCGGTGATGCCGAGGAGTTGGCTTTTAGTATAATAACAATGAGCAAGATGGCCCAGGAGCGAATCGAAGAAATGGGACAGAATGCTTTGAGCTACAATAAGAGTCACTTCTACAAAAAGACACTCATGGATGAGATGGATAAATATTTAAAATAAAAAATGCTTCTTCCATAGCTACAATACAGCAGTGGAAGAAGCATTTTTATTTATAAAGATTCAATGTAAAAATCCATGTATTTCATTCGCTCTATTACATAGTATCTAAAATCATCTAGCTTTACAGCAGAGTCATAGTAATTGCCATCAGGCCAGCGAGCCATGGTGCGGTCAAAGGCACCGGAATCATATATATCTGATTCATACTGATCAATCATGGAAACGAGGTTTTGATCAGATAATACAGATTCTCTTAAAACTACGTATCTGGCTTTGACTTGATTGATGATTTCTGTGTCACCACAGTTGATTAAAAATGGTACAGCCCCCCAATCGATAGTCAGGTCGTAGTCGATAGGATTGTAGTAGGAGCTTATCCCGTGTTGACCTTCCCCGTCAACATATCTGTTTCCCCAGGTTTGATCCATATCCCATGGGGAAAAAAGGAGTTTGTATCCTTCGTACCCGGTTTCAGATAGTTTGGTGGCGGCATACAGGTTTTTTACTCCCGAACCATAAATGTTGTCAACCGCCTGAGTAAGCTTGTAGAATATCCATAAATCAATGGAATTATCAGTATCCACGCTTTCACGAATGGTGTAAGGGTCGTTGGAATATGCCATATTGTAATACAGCTGATGCAAAATACTGTAGCTTAATTCAGAACCGCTTTTAACAGTATATCCAGGCAGCCATAAAAGGTCAGGATTATCATCCATAGGCTCCAGGTCCAGGGCAAATTCGGTTTCAGACCAGTCGGATTTTTTGAATAAAGCTTCTCCGGTGGAGATATTAAAAGTTTTATTATCAATAGGGTAAGTCAACGCATACAGGCCGTGATATCTTCCATTAAAGAACAACTCCACATATTTATACTGGTTTGATGCAGTCGCGCCCCACTCGTTGTTTTCCGATGACATCTGTCGCCACAAATTCATGGAAAACACAGTTCTGATTTTTTCATAATCCGAATATGCGGAATATAATATCCAATCGTCGTCGGTTCTAAGGCCCAATAGATTCATATTTTTAGAGTCACCGAAGTTGTTGGTTGAGTCTAAAAGAGTTATGCGATAACTTTTTTGTGGAAAATCAACAGTGGTTCCGCCACGACGATGAATCTTGAGCGCTGTGTTTGTTGTTCTTTTGCCGGAATCGAAATCGTCACGGTTATCATACAAGGTCATATATCCCGGAGCGTAATCCAATATATCGTAGGTCTCGTCTAAATCTAATTCTAAAGCAGTATCCACTGAAATGGAAATATTCATAAGCGGAAGATTAGTGACAACAAAATTTGAAACGCTTATGGAATCTTTATTGTAAAGTATTAGCTTTGGTGCGGCGTTATTTAAAATAGCGGCGTGGATGAAATTGCCCTTTAATGCTTCATCATAAGGATAGGTATCATTTTCGATGTGAAGAGTTTCCTTGCCAAAGTCGTTGCCATCAATGTGAGAATAGTAAAAGCTATTATCGATTACATCATATATAAGTTTTTCATCACCAATATATATTTCAGTAGTCAGGGGCCTTTCAGAAGGAATATTATATTTGGTCAGGGAATCAAAACGTCTTTGCGTAATGAAAATCTTGGAAATGGTATATTCCGGGGAAACTCTTGAAGAAGTCACAACAATAACCCAGGCGCAGATGGCCATAACAATAATAAAAATTATGGAAAGGATGCGGTGAGTTAGGTTGATAGTAATGAGGTCTTTTATTCGTTCCATAAAATCGAAAAGGTTTGCCTTTCTAATTAAAGATTATTATGATGTAATAGTATAAATTCCTTGATATCATTATATCGATATGGTTTATAATTACAATTATTTATGTGAGGTGAACAGTGGAATATCGCCACGAACTGAAATTTCTGGTACCAGATATCACTTTGGAAAAAATCAAATACAGATTAAGTCCGTTTATGGAAACTGATGAGCACCATGACTCAGAGTACTATACCATACGCAGTCTGTATTTTGACGATTATTTTGATAAATGTCTAAATGAAAACAGAGCCGGCACAGACAACAGATTCAAGTACCGCATACGCTACTATTTGGACAATCCAGGTTATATAAACCTGGAAAAGAAATACAAGCTTCGTGGTATGACAAAAAAAGAATCCGAGCAAATTACAGAAGAACAGGTAAATGGATTCTTGCAGGGAATTGCTGATGTAGCAGATGGAACACTTGCCA
>JAEEGL015916870.1_pt1 | contig 20100 bp, 11 predicted proteins | sample 9134231 | NCBI WGS metagenome assembly JAEEGL01 (sample SAMN16246548, study PRJNA631951) | gut metagenome | biome: gut microbiome; feature: rumen; material: fiber-attached | host: Bos | place: Iran: Karaj | collected 2018-10
TCTTGTTTTAAATTAGCATTTAACATAGTTTTTTTACATTTATGAAAATAAGAATCCATATTAATTAAATGTTTTTTCATTTCATTTAATTCAGCAATAACTGAAAAATGTTTTAATTTAGCTTCTTTTGTTAATGATTGAATACTATCATTTTCATCTCTAAATTCATGATCAATTTCTTTTTCAATTGAAATTTGTTTTTCAATTAAAGATTTAACAGTTTGTTTAATTTTTTTTAATTGTTTAACACATCTACTTCTAATTTCATTAGCATAAAAAAAATTAGGAATTTCTTCATCATAAGCTAAAAAAATATCTTTAACAAAATGTTTAGAATGTGCTAAACTAATTCCATTAACAGTAATTTTACATCGAGAACAAATTGGTTTTTTACAAGTTAAACAATAATATTCTGCTTCTTTATCTTCATGTTCAGAACAAAATCCTTGTTTTTGTTTATGTGTTAATTCTTGATATTCACCATGAAATAATTCATTTTTACCTTTTGGTTTATGCTTAATATTATAACATTCTTTATCATAATAAGACTCACAAATTAAACAAAAAACTTCTGCTTCTTTTTGACGACATTTACAACAATAATAATTATCTAAATCTCTTTGAATATTTTCTTTTATTTGTTGAAATTTTATTACATATAATGGACAAATATATGCTTGTTTTAATATTTCATATTGAAACATTTGACCTTTTGTTAATGAAATATCTTTTGGATTTAATTGAATTATCATATTTTCTGGAGTTAATAATTTATATGAATTATAGTAATTTGGTATTTTTTTTTCATTTAATTTTTTATCTTTTACTTTATCTGCTTTTATTGCTAATGAATGACCTATAATAATTTTACAAAAAAGAAAGAATAAATCATTACCAAAAGTTCCTAATATTTGAGGAGGAATTGAACCAACTATAAATAATTTATTTTTATCAATGTATCCTTTAGTTTTAAATATTCCTATTTTTTCAGGATAATCAGAAGGTTTTAATTGACACCATCCATATGTCCATTCCATAAATTTTGGTTTGTCTTCAATTTGATTTAAAAGATCCTCATTTTTTACATTGTGAATTGCTAATATTTGAGTTGGTATTTTAAAACCAAATGCTGCTTTTAAATAATATTCTATAAAATGATAATCTGAAAAATTTTTCCAATTTATTAATGTTGGATCTATTACATCTTCTAATGTGTTATTATTTGATGTTTGTGAATTTGAATTTGAACTGTCTGAATTTGATGATGATTCTATTATCATTTTTATATTTTTTTTAATTTTGTTTTAATTTTTTTTTAAATTAAATTTCAAAAAAAAATTATATATATATTTTTTTAATTTTAATGGAAAATAAAGAAGATTATTGTTGTGTAATACCAAATAAATTATATTTTGGAAATAAAATTTTAGCAAAAGATGAAACTCGATTAAGAAAATTAGGAATTAAATCAATAATTGACTTAATAAATTATGAAAATTCATCACAAGAAATAAAACATTCAAAAGATTTTAATTTCCTTCATTTAAGTATAGAAGATGTACCAACAAATAATGCAGATTGGGCAGAAGAAGGCTCAAATTTTATAGAACAACAAATAAAAAATAATAATCCTGTTTATGTACATTGTTCTCAAGGAATAAGTAGATCTTCTACTTTAATTATGCATTATTTAATGACTAGAGAAAAACAAAATTTAAAAACTGCATTTTTTAAATTAAAAGATTTAAGAAATATTATTGATCCAACCACTGGTTTTATGAAAAGTTTAAGTAATTTAGATGAGAAATTATTTGGTAAAAAATCATTTACTATTGAAGAATATTCTTTGTTTTGTTTAAAGGAATCTTTTCCTGATATTGATGAAAGTGAAATTAAAGATATTTATGAACAAAATAAAAAATTTTATAGTTTAAATAATGATATTTATTTAAAAGAAAGTATTGATAAAAAATGTGAACCTATTGGTTATAAAACTATTGATGATTTATTAAAAAAATATGGAAAAGAAAAAATGATTGACAGACAAGGATGTAGTTTACATCATCCTTTTGATTAAATTTTATTTAAATAATGTAATTAAATGTTTTAATATTAAAAAAATAATATTTAAATAATATGATAAAATTTTTAAATAAGGTTTATTTATTTAATTTTTTTAATATATTTAAATTGAGAAATCTAGTTGTTCTATATCTTCTTTTTTCATTTTTTTAAGAGTATCTTGTAATTCATTTGTAAAAATTGAAGATAAATATTCTTTATTTATTTTTGCAATACTATATAATAATTGATAAATTTCTAAAGTATAATTATTATTCAAATAATTATAAAAACCAAAATCTTGTCCATATAATTGTTCATTATTATTTAAACTAGGTAAAGCTAATAAAAAAAATTCATTAGTATCATTATTATTTGAATAAATATATTTAGCAATTCCATTTTCATATTGAATTTTTCTAATAATATATTTATTATCATATAAAACAATTCTTTTAGTGAAACAATATATAATTAATTTAATAGACTGAAATCCCCAATCAAATAGAATTTTTAAAAAGTTTTGAGTAAAAATAACAGGACCATAAAAAGTTGAATAATAATTAATTAATTCATTATCATTAATAATTGATTTAATAAATATATTTAAAGAAATTAATTTCATTTCTATTAATTTATAAATCCTTTCTTTAAAACTTTCATTTTGAACTACTTTATTCATTTTTGTTATTTCATATTCAATTTGACAATAATCAAAAAAACAATCAATTATCATTTGCATTAAATTAATTGATAATTTTATTATATCTTTATATTGATATTCAATAAATTCTTTATTATTTATTATATCTGATATTTGCTCATAAATTTTATTAGTTTCAAAATCAAAATTTGCTACTCTTTGATTTTCAGTTAATTTTTCTCTTGTCATTATTTTTTGTAAAATTTCTTTTGCTTCATGATAGCATTGATTAGAAATAAATTTAACACATAATTTTAAATGATATTGTTGAATTAAATCTTCATTAAGGTCTTCTTGTTCATTAAACAAATTATTTATTTGATTGATTTTTATCAAGTTTTCTTTTGATGGTATATAACCTTTACCATTTAATTTATTTTGAACATATTCATTTATAGCAAAATCTATAGTTTTTTTTTCATTATTTTTAAACTTGAATAAATCAGTTTCTTCTGCAATTGATTTATGTAAATACTGTTTTTCATTTTTGAAAAATGCATTTATTTCATCTATAAAATTAGGATAATATGACTCAAATTCAATTGTTTTTGCATAATTAGATAAGTAATATATTATATTATTGAAATTTAACATATATGTAAAAATATAAATTAAATTACTTGGTTCTCTTGTTATTTTTGTTAAATAATTGAAAAATTGTCCTAATATATTATCATATGAATTTTGTAATTCATTTAAATAATTTGGATTTAAATCTTGTTTGAAATAGTCTGAAAATAAATCATGAAAAGAAATTAAAAATGAAAATAATATTTTTAAATATGTTATTTTTAATAATTTTATTATTGATGATGTTTTTCTATTTTTTTCTTCTAATGTATTATTTTTAATTTCTTGTTTATTGTTATTTAAATAAATTGGGAAATTATCTTTTTCAATTTGATTATTTAATCTATTCAAAAAATTTAATATTGATTCATATATTTTATTATTATTATTATTATTATTATTATTATTATTATATTTATTTTCAATTTGTAAAAAATGTAATTCAATTATTGACAATTCTAATTCAACAGAAAAATTTTTTTGGATTAAAAAATTATATTCTTCACTACTTCTAATTTCATGAATAACATCAAAAATAGTTTTTCCATTTCTAGATGATATTAAATAATTAACATTTTCTCTATCATAAGAATTAAAATGATAATTAATATATTTATCATCATTTTTATTAAACATTGTATCTAATAATTCACAATTTAACAAATTCATAATTTTAATAAATAAAAATTCATCAAAATTTTGTGAATTAATATTATAATTATTAAAATTTCCAGATAATAATCTACTTAATAAATTAAATTGAGTATGAATTGTTTTATCATTACAAGAATCAAATAAAGTATATAACCAAAGAACCCAATTATTATTTCCAATAACATAATCCTCTAAATTAATGGATATTGGATTATTTTTAGTTTTTATAATAAATTCATTAAATTCTAAATTTTTCATATATAATGGAATTAAATCAATATCAAATTTTTGTAAATCAATTGCTTCTAATGAAAAATCATGTAAAGGTAACCCGCCTTCTAAAATTGAACTTAAATAATATTGTTTTCTTTCATCTATTTTATTTTGTGTATTATATAAATCATTTGACATTATTAAACATGTAATTTGATTTATAAAATTTATATAATTTATATCTTTTTCATTTTGAGTTTGATTTAATTGATCAAATCCTTTTTCTTGAAAATTTATTTTTCCATTTAAAACAAATTGTTCTTTATCTCTTAGATTATTTTTTTCTAATGATAAATAATTAAAATAATTTTCTTTAATATTTTGTATCCATTTTAATATATAAATATATGAAATTAATGTTGGAGAATTTTTTATTATTTCATTTACTTTTATTAATTCTGAGTTTGTTTTTTGAATTTTTTGATCTGGTCTTTCTAAATAATAACTATATTTCATATTTGATAAAGAAAGATTTTCAATTAATTTTATTATTCTTATTTCACTTTGTTCATATTGAAATAGAAATTTATTTCTATTTGGCATTGTATTTTTTGAAATTAATTCATTGATATAATTTTCATAAAAATTTTCTTTATTAATTATTTTTTTTGGTGTTCCATTATTATTTTCAATTGAATTTTGTAAAATTGTGTTTTTATAATCTAATAAATGATTAAGGAACTGTTCTGAGAATTCATTTTTATTTTCATTCATTGAATTGTATAATGATGATGGTATTTCATTTTGATTATTTAAACTTGAAAATATTTGATTTTCCATTTTTTAAAATTTAATTTTTAGGATAATTTAATATATATAATATACAAATAATATATTAATTTCTTTTATTTTTATAAAAAATGGATGAAAATTATATTGAAAATTCAATTAATATTTTAATTAATGAAAATTCAAGTAATGAAGAAATTAATAAAATTTTAAATGAAATGATAAATTATTTTAATAGAGATAGAATTTATATTGCATTATTTGAATTAGTTTTAAAGAAAAAAAAAATAAATTTATATATAATTATAATAAATATATTTGTTACAAAATTTTTAAATGATGAAACTTATCAGAGAACTATTTTTGATTTAATTGATGTTTTAATTAATAATTATGAATGTAATATAGAAACTTTTAATAATCTTTATCAAAATTTATCAAAAATTTATTTTAATCAGTCTTTAATTAATGAAAATAATATTTTAAGTTATTTAAAATTGTTGGAAAAATTTTACCATTTTGAAAATACTGAAAATATAAATCCAAATAATTTTTTCTTTTTCCAGAAGAATTGTTCTTTTGAATATCAATTTGATGAAAATAATAAATTATATATAAATGATTATTCTGGTTTTTTTATTACAATGTTTATAAGATTAATGAATGATTCATATTCATCTGATAACTCAATAAAATTAATATCATTTTCTAACTCAAATAATTCAAAATTTAATTATTCATTTATTTTAAAAACTCAATCATTATTGTTATATGATGAAGAAAATCAAAGTATACTTCAAACAAATGACAATAAAAAAATGATAAAATTTCCATTTAATAATCAAATCATACTCTCTTTTGTAATAACAAAAAAAGAAATAAAATTAATGATTGAAGGAAATAATAATGAATATATTTATAATATAGAAGAAAATAATGAAATAAATAATTTAAATTTCTTTACTAATTGTAGTGGGGAATGTTCAAGTTTAATTTTATCAAAAATAAATGAAAATATTCCATTAAAAAAACAATTTAGTGATAATATAAAATCAATTAAATTATATATTGATCCAAAAAATTTAAATTTACTTATTCCTAATTTTAAACTTGAAAATATAATATCTTTTTTTATTCCTTATGTTAATCTTGATAATAATAATTCATTTGAAGATATAATTAAATATAATAAAATAATTATGAAAGGTAATGATTGTGGAATTCATAAATTTTATAATAATAATAAAAATGTTTCATGTATAGGTGGAGTTAAAAATTTATGCCCTTTATTAGAAATTATATATGTTAATTTTGATAAATTTTCAATTGAATCTAAGGGTGTTATTTTTGAAATTTTTTTAAAAATTATGAAAAATTTATTTGAAAATAATGAATATAATATGAAGGATTGTCAAGAAAGTCATTTTATAGAAATTTTAAGCTTATTTATGGAATATATTTCTCCACAACTATATAATTTAAATATTATGAAACAATTATATAATTTTGTTAATATTTTTGAAGGGAAAAATTTACAAAATGATTTTATAAATGATATTTTATTAAACGAGAAATTGTTTTATAGTTTTAATTTAGAAACACAGGAACAATTAATTAATGAATTAATTAAAAATAATTATAAAGCAATTTCAATTGAAAAAATTTGTCTTCTTTTAAAATATTATGATGAAAAAAAAAATAATGAATTTTGTTGTGATTATCATTGTAAAGCTTTTATTACAAATGATAATTTTTCAGTTAAAATTATGAATCCACCATTTAATATAATTTCAAAAAAGCAATTTGAATTAATTGAAAAAATTATAAATGATAAAGAAAGTTTTAACACTAATTTATATATTAATAAATATATGGTATTATTTAAAATGTTAAGTTTAGATATTTCTCCATGTTTTACTAAGAGAATTGTTCAATTATTTATAGGATTTTTTTTAAGTAAAATTGATAAAAATTTTATATATAAATTTTTAAGAGAACTCATAAATCCAAAAAATAAATTTATAAATATAATTTATAAACTATTTCAAACCTCTTTATATGATGTTAAATGTGATATTTTGGATTTATTAGTATTAATTTCAAAAGAAAAAATTGAAGGTTTTAATGATATATTTTCTTCCCTTTTAAAAAATAATTTATTATATAAAGAACAATTTTATGATGAAAATAATCAATTAATTTTAACAAATGAATATGTTGAAAAAAATTATATTAATTTATATTATTCTCTCTTTTCATTTATTTTAGGAAAACAAGTTATTGATAATATTATTCCAAGTGATAAAATTGAAAATCCAAGTTTGATTAATGCAATTACACATTCAATTTTATTAATTAATCATAAAGACATATATATTAAATATGCAAAAGATTTAGGAATTTTATTAAAAGATAATTTAAATAATGCATCTTTATTATTTAATAATTACTTCTTTTTGAAATTCATTTTAGATATTTGTTATGATAATTTTCAAGAAAAAGAAACTAAAATTATATTTGAACATTATTTCACATTAATTATTAATTTATTTTCAAATTCAGTAAATGCACAAAATAATGAAGTTTCTAATATTTTAAATTATATATTATTTTGGTCAAAATTAAAAGAAAATCAAAATAATATGAAACAATTTATTAAATGTTTATTTGTTGAATTTTTATCATATTTAGATAATGAATTAAGTAATAAAACTAATTTAAAAATTAATGTTTATCATTCATTAATAATTTTTTTTTCAATTTATTTAGATTTTTCAACAATATACAATTTATCTGATTTAAATACTATAACTAATTATACTACTATTTTAAATAGTGTTCAAGTTAATGAAAATAAATGGGATGAATTAAATTCATTAGAAACAATATATAATAATGTAAATAAGGAATTTAATTTAGAAATATTAGATAAAATATGTAAAAATGAAACAGTAAAATCAATCAAACAAAGAAATATAAATATTATTAACACAATGATTTTTAATCCAAATTTTAAGAATTTACGTTTGAATGAATTAAAAAATTTAAATTATTCAATTCATCCAAATATACCTTTAAATAGAAGTATCTTAATTTTTATTTATCTTGCAATTAATTTATCAGAAACTATTGAAGAAAAATTAAAATGGCTTGAAGAATTAAAAACACTTAATTTATTTTATATTATTTTTTCATTAAATTTATATTATGATATAGATGAAAGTATAAGAGAATCAGTTAATTATTTTACAATTCAATTATTAGTTTTTTCATATACATTTTTAAATGAATATTATAATAAAACTGATAATGAAAAAATAAGATTAAAAATTGAAGATTTTAATAAAGAAACATTATCATTAATTTTTATGGTTTATGAAAAATATATTCAAACAAAAGAAAATAGTCAAAAAAGTTTTCTTGGAAAATGGTTTAATAAGGGAGTAAGAACAGAAATTGAAAAAAGTGCAATTTATCTTTTATTAAACAAATATACAAATTTGAATGTTATTAAAATTGATAAATATGAAGAAGATAATTATAATAGATTAGGTTATATTTTTAATAATGAAAAAGAACCTTTTAAAATAATGATAATAATGAATCAAAATTTACAAAATAACTTAATTCCTTTTTTTGATATACAATTAATGACAAATAAAGTTAATAATTGGAATAAAAAAACTTTCTTTAAAGATTTAAAGGAAAAAGAACTATATTTTAATTGTAATGAATTAAATGAACAATTAATTGATTTAATTTCTGATTTCCAAGGTTTATTATCAAAATATTCTAATTTTTCTTTATTAAGAAATAAAGAAAAGAAGAATTTTTATAAAAAATTAAAAAAAGAAATTTTTTCTTGGAAAGGAATGTGGAGTTATAATGATGATTTATTTAACAATAAATACAAATATAAAATATTAAATCATTTTACAAAAAATATGGGAAGACCATTAATTCTTCCTATTTTAGATATTAATTATTATAAACCAAAATTTAGACATTTTGATCAAAATAATTTATTTAGAAATAAATTAGAATGTCATTCAGTTAATTTAGACATTGATTCTATTTTCAAAAATGAAGAAAAAAATGAAAAAAATGAAACAAATGAAAAAGAAAATTATTTAAATTTTATAACAATAAAAAATACAAAAGTTTTATATGAAAAATATATAAATTTCTCATTAAAAATTGATATATTCAAAGATGAAAAACAATTTATAAATTATTTTAATTCTTTAAGAATATTATCACCTCCAGAAAGTCAATTAAGAAAAAATGAAAATTATTATAAATGTTGCTTTGTTAAAACAGAACATCACATAAAAGGATTTTTCTTTATTAATAAAAATGAAATATCATTTAGAGTATTTCCTTTTAATATAAAAGATAATGATTTAATATATGATAAAGAACATGATTCATGTTATGGTTCAATTTTTGGTAATTCAAATAAAGATAAAGATACTTTAACTTTCTCTATTCCATATGATCAAATAAAAATAATATTTAGAAAGAGATATTGTCAAAGAGATACAGGAATAGAAATTTTAAATAAGAATTTAAAAGGAAATTACTTTTCATTTTTAACAAAAAATGACAGAGAAAAATGTTTAATTGACTTAAAATCACATTTAGAATGTAATGAAATAAAAATAGACACAAATAAAAATCAAGATGAATTTAAAAACATAATAGGATATATGGTTGGTAAAAAGAAATTTTTCAGTGGAAAAAATTTAAGTAATTTAATAAAAAAATGGACAAATTACCAAATTTCAAATTTTGAATTTTTAATGTGGTTAAATTTATATTCAAATCGTTCATATTTTGATTTATTACAATATCCAATATTTCCATGGATAATAACAAATTATTCATCAGATGAAATAAACATTGAAAAAGATATAAGAGATTTCTCAATTCCAATGGGAATGATGTCTTTAACAAATGAAGGATTAGAAAGAAAAAAATGTTATATTGAACATTATGAAACAATGAAAGAAGAATATGAAGAAGAAAAAGAAATAAATATAGAAAATAATAAAAATGAAGTAAATAATAATAATTTATTAATAAATACTCCATATTTTTATGGTTCACAAATGTCAAATCCATTTTATGTTTCTCATTATTTAACTCGTTCTTTTCCTTTTTCAAATATTGCTATAGAAATGCAAGGTCAAGGTTTCGATACTGCAGATAGACTTTTTATTTCTATTGAAAGTAGTTTTAATATGGCAAGTTCACAAAAAAATGATGTTAGAGAAATCATTCCAGAATTCTTTATTTCTCCTGAAATTTTTATTAATTTAAATGATTTAAATTTAGGAACTTTAACAGAAGGAAATTTAGTTTCTGATATTATTATTCCAAATTGGGGAAAAGATTGTTATTATTTTATTTATATTCAAAGAAAAATTTTAGAATGTGATTTTGTAAGTGAAAAAATTAATCAATGGATTAATTTAATTTTTGGTTATCAATCAAGAGGAGAAAATGCAATTAAAAAATATAATGTTTTTAGTCCTGATAGTTATGAAATTGATATTGAGAAATTAAATAGTGAAATGAGAGAAGTTAAATTAAGAACTATTGATTTTGGTTTAATGCCGAAACAATTATGTTCTAGTGAATTTGGATTAAAAAAAAAATGTGAATATTTTAAAAATGTTTTTGATGAAAATATTTTAATTAATCAATATGAATCTATTACAGTTAGAGATGGTAAAGATAAAAAATTGTTAAGTTTTAAAATATTGAAAAATGATAATAGAATTATTTTAATTGATAAAGATAATGATATTACTGTTTTTAGATTAAATATTGATAATTTAGAATTTAAGCCTTTTAATAAATCATTGACTTTTGATAATAATAATAATAATAATATTGATAATCAAAATAAAAGATTTAGAGATAAAATGCATAATTTGAGAAATATGTTTTTTTTTACAGGGGAAAAAGAAAATGGAATTTTTTATAATAAAAATATTAATTTTATTGGAATTAATTCAATTGATAAAACTATTAATATTCCTATTTTATATATTAAAAATCCTAATAAAGAAAATTATTATACTATTATTCAAGGTGGATTTTATTTACCTAAATTAATTTTAACTACTATTGATATTTATAATTATTCTTTAAATTATACTGAAAAAAAAGATAATTTAAAAGAATATGAATCTTTTTATTTTTCTAATCTTCCTTATCCAATAACTGCTTTATGTTTATTACATGATGAAAATGAATTAAAAAAATTCACTGATTTTGATATTAATATCTTATGTGGTAATTCAATTGGTAATATTTTTATATGTAAAATAACAGAAAAAGCAAATAAAAAGAAATTTGAAATAATTAAAATATTTTGTAATCATTTTGATATGGTAAATTCTTTATATTATTCTTCAAATTTATCAATTTTTGCTTCAGCATCAAAAGATAATTATATTAATTTATATACAATTCCATCATATAAATTATTTAGATCAATTCATATAAATGAAGAAGAATTTTCATGTGATGAAATTTTCTTAATTAGTTCTCCATTACCATCAGTTATAATTTTTAGTAAAAAAAATAGTTGTTTACTTTCATATAACATAAATGGTCATTATTTAATGAAATATGAAGAAAAAGGAATTAAATGTCCTAAAATTGTTAGAAATAGTAATTTTAATGAATTTTTAGTTTATATTTGTACTACTGATAATAGTATTAGAATACTTAGTCTTCCTTATTTTGATTATTCAAAAAATATTTCAATTCAATTAAATAAAATTGAATGTATTGATATTACAAATGATTATCAATATTGTTTTATAGGAAATGAAGATGCTACACATATTATTTATTTAAAAATTAAGGTTTAAAATTTCTATATGTTTTATTTTTATTAATTATATAATTTTGTTTAATTATTTAATAAAAGTTTTTAATTGAAAAAGAATCAAAATTTTAAAAAAAAATCATTTAAAAATAAGATAAAAATATATAAAAAGATCTCCGAGCCGGAGAATTGAACTCCGGTCACCTGCGTGACAGGCAGGTATACTAACCACTATACTAGCTCGGATTATTAAATTTTTATTTATTCAAAATTATAAATTGTTAATTTTTAATTTTGTATATAAGAGATTAAAGTATTTAAATAAAAATTGAATAAATCTGATTAAAACAAATAATTTTTGAATTAAATAATGGTGATAAAATAAAAGGAAATTTTAATGAAGTTGATAAAATAAATTAAAAATGATTTAGTAAATATTATTAAAGATTTAAATGGGAATGAAGAAAAATTGATAGATTAGAAATTAATAAATCAGATATTAAAGAATTAAAACTTGTATTTTTTGAATATAACAATAAAAGAAAATAAAAAAAATATAAATGCAATTCCAGAAGAGAAAATATCAAAATAAAGAAAAAGGTGAAAAGATTTATGATAAAAATATATCTTTTTTTGATAAATCAACTTCAATTACTCAATTTGAATCAAGAGAAGAATCTATAAATTACAATAAAAAAAAATAAAGATATATTTAATTTAAATGAACAACAACATAAAAATATTAAACAATTATTATCACAATAATAATAATTTTAAAGGAAGAGGGAGATATAATAAATATTATATTAATAGAGGAAATTATAATAGAAATTTAGGAGGAATAGTAAAAGTAAATTTTAATAATATATAGAAAAATGATTAGAAAAAAAATAATGATAATAATAATAAGGAATCTGAAAAAGAAATTGAACCAAAAATTGAAAAGAGTATTTATGAGAGATAATAAATGATTTATTTATAGAATAGTTTTTTATAAATTTTTTAATTTTTTCAATTAATAATGATATGATAGAAAATTAATAAATATAAATTTGACTTTTATCTTCTATTTACCCTAAAAATATTAAATTTTGTTTTATTAATTGCCTTCTTTTCAATAAATATTTTATTATAATTCGAGTAACATGATTTATTCTTTTTATTTAAATTTCTATTTATTTTATTAGATGTTGTAATTGAGATATTAAAAATTATTACTTGAATCTTATTCATTTTTTTTAAACAAAAAGATATTCTTATACTTTTTGATAATGATTTTTTTAAATATTGTATTATTGTTTTTGATAAAATTTGTAGAGTAATAATTTAGAGGATTTCTTATAATTTTAAAAAATTGTTGATTATTTTCCTTTCAAATATATATTTTTCATTTATTTACTCTATTAAATAAAAAACAGTAATTTTATATTTTTATATTAAAATATATTAATTTAAATAAAAAATACATATATTATATATAATTTATATCCTATTTTAAATATAAATTTCATCATAATTTAGAAATTTATTACTTAAATATTTAGCTTCGAATATATGTTTGGATTATAATATAAATTTTTTAATTCTATAATTTAAAACTATGAGATAATAATATTTTAGCATAATATAAATTTGTATATTTTCAAATTAACACAATTTTGTTATTATATTATATATAAATCATTAAAAACTTTGTTATATATAATTTATTTTAATTTTGACTTTCTAAAATTTTTTTGACCTTTTTTAAAGTTTTTTGTTTATCAGTAGAATTACTTTGCAATGCATCATAAGAAATATATTCCAAAATAATATGTTTAAATTCAATTAAAGTTAAATTATCTTTAACTTTAATAAGTGATATTTCAATTCTTTGTTTTGGCATTGGAATATTTGATTCACACATTTCTAATTGTAAAATCATATTTCCATATAAATTTTCTACAATTTCATTTTTAATTAACTTTATTTCATTTTTAGAATTTACATCAATTATTTTAATTATATTATTTTCTTCATAAATTTCAATATTCATAGGAAAAAAAAACTTTAAATTATCTAAAATGTGTAAAAAATCCCAAACTTTAATTATATCTTTATTAATAAAAATGGATTCATTTTCTTCTAAATTTTTAATAGTTTTTTTTAAATATTTTTCTATATTTTTAAAAGGAAAAGGATTATTAATAAAAAAATCAATTAATTCTTTTTGATGAGGAGAATCATCAACAGTTATTCTAGTATGTAAAATAGTGACTTTTTCAATAGAATCCCAAAAAACTTGCATTAAAATTTCGAAAGGACAATAACATAAAGGATAATGAATACATCTTAAATTAAATCTATATATATTTTTTAATTTTTGACTATTCGTTGTTTTTAAAGTAAAATTTTGATTTATTATTGTAATTTTAATTTCATTATTTTCATCATCAATTTTTGTTTCTCTTAATATTTCATTTATTTTTATATTTGGTAATAAAATTTTTGACACTATATTAATATTTGTTATTGATTCATATACTTTTTCTAATGGGTCATGATAAGTATAACATTCATTTATATGACCACCATTTGTTGGAAGAAGTTTATCTATTGTTTCCATTTAATTTTTTATTTTTATTTTTTATTATTTGTTTTGCTTTTTCTTTTTAAATTTATATTTTTATAACCATTGAACTGTATTTTTGTTTTTATCTAGAATAAATATTATTATTTTTTTTTTTATTCAATTATAATGAAAGATGTTGAGATTAAAGAAGTGGAATTTTCTAATATTTTATTTAATTATCAAAGTAAATTTCTAAATGACTCTTTTGAATATGAAGTTAATGATTTATTAAATGAAGAAAATTGTTTGATGGAAGATATTGAAGAAAATATATCTTTTGATAAGAAAATTCCTAAAATTTTTCCAAAAACCAATCAAAAAAAATCATTAACAAAACAAAATTCAGTTTCATCAAATCAAAAAGAAAATATTGAAAAATTAGAAAAAGAAAATGAAAAAGAAATTGAAAAAGAAGAAACAAATATTACATCTTTTAATATTCAATATCTTCAAAAAAATAATACTAAAACTAATCAAAATTCTCTTTCAAGAAAAACAACTGATACAAGTAATTCAACAAAAAAAAGTTCTTCAAAAATTGATATTTTTAATATTATATTAGGAGAAGAAAATAGAACGTTAATTTTAATTGACAATTTATCAAATAATTTTAATAAAAAAAAATTTCTTGAAATGATTAATTTATATGGATTTAAAAATAAATTTGAATTCATATATTTTCATACTCTTAATTCAAAAAGTATTAATATCTATATTAATTTTTTTAATAAATTTCATATTATTTCTTTCTATGAAAAATTTAATGGAAAAAAAATGAATTTTGATGACAAAATTTTAAATTTAAAATTTTGTAATATAGATCCAAGTAATTTAAAAGTAAGTGTCAATAAAATTAATTTGATTGAAAATCATAATTATGATTTTCTTATAGAAATTCCTATTAATTATTTGACACTTTTTAAAAAAATAAATCCTAAAAGTGTTTGTATAATAAAAGAAGAAAATTTGTATAATGATGGTTTTTTTGTTGTTAAAAAATTTTAAAATTGTTATTGGTTTCCTTTTTTTATGTTAAATCTTGATTATGTAAATATTTTTTTTTGTTTTTTTTTTTGCTTTAAGTTTTTTAGTATATAGCATATCAAATTTTTTATTTTTAATATGATATAATATTTGTTTATTTGTAAGGTTATAGTTAATATGAATTTATATATTTTTTTTAGCTTTATGTTTATAAAATTTTTTAAATCAATTTATAAATTTTTTATTATTAGTAAAATAAAAATTATTTTTAAAATATGGTTATTAACAATTTATTAATATTATATTTTTTTTATTAGAAAACATTTATCATATTAAAATATAATAATTTTTTATGAAAGAAAATTCTGAAAAGAAAGAAATAAATATAGAATCATTACCAACAGAAGAATCTAATAAATTAAATCAAGAAAAGATTGATTTAAATTTACAAGGGGAGGATAATTTAATTACTCAAAGAGAAAAAAAATCAAATTTAAAAGTAAATTCAGCTATAAAAGAAAAAAAAACTGTTCATTTTAGAGGTGATGATAATAAAGATCAACCTTTAGAAACAGTTATTATTATTTCAAAAGATGATGAAAATGAAAAAAAAGAAGAGGAAAATAAAAAAAAAAAGGATAAAACTAAATGTAAATGTTGTTGCTTTATTTTTTAATAATTTTTTTTTATAATATAGAATAATAAAAAAGTAATACTTTCATTTAACTTTAAAAATAAATTATGTAAATTAATCATATATAAAAAAAGCTATTTTTTAATTAATAAATTCTTTATTAAAATATTATTAATTAATTTCTATACATATTTTATTAACTTTAAAATAAATTAATATTAAACTTTTTAATAAACGTTAACTATTTATCTAAATTTATTATTAATAATGTTTATGTAGATTAAATTATTTAATTATAATGAATAAAAAAGAATTAAATTTAATTTGGATAGATTTAAACATTGATAGTGATGAATATAAACAATATTTAGAGTTTATAACAAGTCTAAATCTATTTAATATATCTACTTTTCAAAATATTGAAAATGCCTTTGAAAAGATTAAAAAAATAGAATTTATTGCTACTTTCATTATTATACAATCATTTCTTTATAAAGAATTTATAAACACTTTCCAAAGTTATGAAAATGAAATGAAAATAATTCCAAAAATAATAATTTTCAAAGATAAAAATGATTTCAATCCAAATAAAGATATAGAAATAGTTTATAAAAATCCTTTTTATAATATAATAGAAGTAAATGATAATATTAATGATATTATGGAATATTTTTATAGTTCATATAAAGAAATTAACATTGAAAATGAAGAATTTGAAATTGAATATATTGACAATATTAAAAAATTAAGTTTTCCAATATATTTTAAAACATTAATCAAAATAGAAGATTCTGATGATATTCATATATTAACTAATTTCTTATCAAAAAGATATATTAATAATAGTCAACTTTTATATTTACTTAAACAAATTAATTCTTTCCAAAATATTCCAATAAAATTATTAAGTAAATATTTAATAAGAATATATACATTAGAAAGTTATTTAAATAGAGAAATGAATTATGATTTATTAGAAGGAAAAATAAATAATTTTTTAACTTATATTAAAATTATTTTTGAAGGAATTAAATTAAATTCTTTATCATGTCCTACTAATGAAAATTTATATTATGGAACATTGTTAAGTAAAGAAAAGATTAATTTATTAGAAGAGAATTTAAAAAAAAAAATTAATGATCTCCCAAGTTCAATTATATTTTCAAAATCATTTATTACTTTTACTAAAAATAAAGAATATGCATTAAATTATATATCAAATTTCAAAGAAAAAAACAAAGAAATTCCAGTTTTATTTAATTTAGAAAAATATGAAAATGTACTTAATGATGATTATTTTACTCATTGTGATATAGAAAAATTATCTATTAATCAAGATTTAAAAGAAGTTCTTTTTTTACCTTTTTCAACTTTTGAAATAGAAAATATAAAAAGCATTGATTTTAATGGAAAAAAGATTAAACAAATTAATTTAAATTATATTGCAAAATATGAATCTTCATTAAGAAAAGAATTAAATTCAATTCAAGAAGATGATATTATCTGTTCATCAAATTTCAAAAATAAATTTAATTTAATTGAAAAAGATGAAATTTCTTCAATCACTTATAAAAGCTTATTTCAAAAAGTGTTAAATTATAAAAATGAGATAAAATGTGTTTATGATATTCAAGAAAAAAATGTTGGAAAAAGTGTTCAAATTTTAAATTGTTATGAAGAAGTTAAAAAAAAATTTCTACTCTTGAAGATGATAATAATGAAAATGAAATAAAAGAAAATTGTAAGTTATATTTGAATGAAAAAAAAATTGATTTTTGTTTTAAATATAAATTTCCAAAAGCTGGTAAATATATATTAATAATTAAATGTAAAAAACCTTTGGTAAATGTAAATTTTTTGTTTAATGATTGTTCATCTTTAATTGAAATTGATTTTTCAAAATTTAATAGTAATCATGTTAAAAATATGAATAGAATGTTTTTTAAGTGCTCATCTTTAAATTCATTAAATTTATCAAATTTTAATACTAATAATGTAACAACTTTTGCTAGTTTATTTTCAAATTGTAATTCTTTGAAATATTTAGATTTATCTTATTTCCAAACTAATAATTTAATAAATATGAATAATATATTTAATAATTGTACTTCTTTAATTACATTAAATTTATCCAGTTTTAATACGAAAAATGTTACGAATATGAATTATATATTCAATAATTGTAAAATGTTACAATCTATAGATTTAATTAATTTTAATACAGAAAATGTTACAAATATGAAATATATGTTTTCTTCATGTTCTTCTTTAAAAACTTTGAATCTATTGAAATTAAATACTGAAAATGTAGTAGATTTGAATTATATGTTTAATGATTGTTCTTCTTTACATTCTATAGATTTATCCAATTTAAATACTCAAAATGTTAAAGAAATGAATTATATGTTTAATTTTTGTTCATCATTGATTTCTTTAGATTTATCTAATTTTAATACAGTAAATCTTACAAGTATAAAGGGGATGTTTAGTAATTGTAAATCTTTAGAAGAGATAAAGTTTAATAATTTTAATACTAATAATATTACAAATATGAGTTATTTATTCTTTAATTGTAATTCATTAAAATTATTAAATTTATCTAATTTTCAAACTAATAATGTGATAGAAATGGATTATATGTTTTCTCATTGTTTTTTATTATCTGATTTAAATTTAGAAAAATTTACAACTAATAAAGTTTCAAATATGGATAATATGTTTTCAGATTGTCGAACTTTAAAAAATTTGAATTTAACCAACTTTAATACAGAAAATGTTAAAGATATGAGTGAAATGTTTAAAAATTGTTTTGAATTAATTTCAATAAATTTATCCAATTTTAATACTGAAAGTGTTAATAATATGGAAAGTATGTTTTATTCTTGTTATTCTTTAAATAATCTTGATTTATCAAATTTTAATACTAAAAATGTAAATAATATGAGTAATATGTTTAGAAATTGTTCATCTTTATTATCATTAAATATATCTAATTTTAATACTGAAAATGTTACAAATATGTCAAACATGTTTAATAATTGTGTTTCTTTAGATAATTTAGATTTATCATCTTTTAATACTGTTAATGTTACTTTAATGAATAGTATGTTTCAAAATTGTGAATCCTTAACTTCTTTAAATTTATTAAATTTCGATACTAAAAATGTTATAAATTTGAAACAAATGTTCAAAGAATGTATTAATTTAAATAAATTAGATATAAAATTTAATACAGAAAATGTCACAAATATGAGAAATTTGTTTTATAATTGTACTCAATTGATAGATTTAAATTTATCATCATTTAAAACTGAAAAAGTCAAAGATATGAAAGGAATGTTTTATAATTGTTGTAGTTTAAATAATATTTTAAATATATCAAATTTTAAAACTGATAATGTTAATGATATGAGTAAAATGTTTTATAATTGTAAATCTTTAGATAATATTAATCTTCAAAATTTTAATATCAAAAATGTTAATAAAATGAATGAAATGTTTTATAATTGTTTTTCTCTTAATAATTTAGATTTAACGCATTTTATGACCACTAACGTAGTTACATTAGATAGTATTTTTAAAAATTTGAATAAAAATCAAATTAAGGTAAAAGATCCAAAACTTTTGAGTGAGTTAGATAATACATATAATTAATTATTTATATAAATTTATAATTTTTTATTAATTTATTAAATTCATAAAATTTTTATAATAAAAAAATATAAATTATATAAACCAAATGAAGAATTCTAATTAGATTAATTAAAAATATTTCAGATATAAATTAAAAAAAATTTATAATATTAATAAATAATTATTTTTCTATCAGAAAAATATAAATATAATTAAAATCTTCAAAAATATCATTAATTATTTATTAAGCTTATTAAACTTTTATATATTTTATTATTAATTTTTATTTAAAGAATTAATAGATTTTAAGTTTTTATTGTTATTAAATTAAAGTATTTTTCTTAATTATTTATTTATGTTGAATAGATTTATCGTTTTTTTAATGTCATTATTTATGAAATTAA
>JAEEGL015992923.1_pt1 | contig 20100 bp, 20 predicted proteins | sample 9134231 | NCBI WGS metagenome assembly JAEEGL01 (sample SAMN16246548, study PRJNA631951) | gut metagenome | biome: gut microbiome; feature: rumen; material: fiber-attached | host: Bos | place: Iran: Karaj | collected 2018-10
CAGATGCATTAACATTAGCTAACTATGCAGGTTTAGATTTAGTGTTAATGAATGGTAATGCTGTACCTGCTGTTGGTAAAATTATGGATTATAATAAATATCGCTACGAAAGACAAAAGAAACTTAAAGAAGCGCAAAAGAAACAAAGAGAAAGTAATAAGGATGTTAAGGAGTATCAATTATCTCCTACAATCGACATTCATGACTTTAATACGCGTAAAAAGAATGCATCTGAGTATTTAGTTAAAGGTCATAAGATCAAAGTTTCAATTCGTTTTAAAGGAAGACAAATGACTCATCCAGAAATTGGTAAGGAAGTTATGTTACGTTTTGCTTCTGAACTTGAAGATATCGCTACTATCGAATCTCAACCAGCTTTAGAAGGACGTACAATGATAATGTTGCTTGCACCTAAAAAATAGAAAGAGAAAAGGAAGTATAGATTATGGGAAAACAAAAAACACATAAAGCATCAAGTAAAGTTCTTAAATTAAAAAAGAATGGTACAGTTGCTTATAAAAAATCTGGTGGAAACCACAAGACTGCTAAAGACCCTAGAAAAGCAGTAAGACAAAGAAGAAATAAGGGAATCTTAGCTAAAGGAGATACTAAAAGTCTAAGAGACTTTATTTAGTAGAAGGGGGTAATATTAATGGCAAGAGTTAAAGGCGGAAACGTTTCAAAAAATAGAAGAAGAAAAGTATTAAAAGCTGCAAAAGGATATTTTGGTTCTAAACACAGATTATATAAAACTGCTCAAGAACAAACATTCCACAGTGGTGTATATGCTTTTAGAGATAGAAAAGCAAATAAGAGAAACTTTAGAAAGTTATGGATTGTAAGAATTAATGCTGCTTGTAGAGCAAATGACATTAGTTATTCACAATTTATTAATGGATTAACTAAAGCTGGTGTTGAAGTAAATAGAAAGATGTTAAGTGCAATCGCTATTGAAGATGAAAAAGCATTTGCAGATTTAGTTAAATTAGCTAAAGATGGTTTAGCTGGTAAAATTGTAGCTCCAGCTAAGAAGGAAGCTAAAGCTGAAGTAAAAAAAGAAGTTCCTAAAAGTGCAAAAGTAGATTATGCATCTATGACTGTAGCTGAATTAAAGGAAGCTGCTAAGAATGCTAATGTAGAAGGTTTTTCTACAATGAAAAAAGCTGAATTAGTTGAGGCATTAAGTAAGTAATTTATTACTTACTTTTTTTTGGTCTGTTGATTTCTTGTGTATATTTTAGTATAATTAGGGGTAGTATATGAGGAGTGGTTTTATGCGTAAAATAATGGCAAGTTTAGATATCGGATCAGATTCTATTAAACTTGTAGTAGGTGAACTAGTTAAAAATAAAGTAATTATTTTAGCGGTTGCTGAAGAGGTTAGTTACGGTATTAAGGATGCTATAGTAGTTAATCCTGATGAATTATTAAAACCACTACAAAGAGTAATTAATAAATGCGAAGAAATAATTGGTTTAGAGATACATCAATTAATTTTAACTGTGCCTGCCAAAGAAGCTAATTTTTCGGTTGTTACAGGCTCAATCAAGATAAATAATGAAGGATCAATCATTACAGGAGAAGACGTCGTAAAAGTCCTAAAAGTGGCTTGTAAAGACCAAGTACCTGAAGGTAGAGAATTAATTTCAATAATGCCAACTAGTTTCTCTTTAGATGATAATAGAGTAGTAAGAGATCCAAAGGGATTAACAACTGATAAATTATCTGTTAGAGGTGTTTTAATAACTGAACCTAAGGATAATTTATATAAGATATTAGGTTGTTTAGAAAAATTAAATATAGATGTATTAGATATTGCTGTAGGAGCAATAGGCGATTATTATGAATTCAAGACAAAAGATGACAATAAGAATGTAGGTATTATTGTTAATTTAGGTGCTGAAACTACTACTATTTCAGTATTTAATAAAGGAGTTCTTACAAATACTCAAGTAATTGATTTAGGTGGTAAGAATATTGATAATGATATTTCATTTATTTATAAGATTCCTATTAGTCTTTCACATGAGTTAAAACATGAGTTTGCATTAGCTCATAATAAGGAAGCTAATAAGGAAGATATTAGAACGGTTAAAAACAAATCTAATGAAGATATTAAGATTAATCAATATGAAATTAGTGAAGTGGTTAAATGTAGATTAGAAGAGATACTAAAAATCGTTCAAAAACAAATAAATATCTTAACAAAAAAGGAAATAAGTTATATAATATTCACAGGAGGGTTAACGGAAATTCGTGATTTCAAGTTAATTCTAGAAGAAGTATTTGGGGATGGCGCTATACGAGGAAAAATGTCTGAAATAGGTGTAAGACATAATAAATTTAGTTCTTGTGTAGGTATGATTAAGTATTTTGCTGAAAAAGCAAAACTTAAAGATAAGGATTTTTCAATATTTAGTATTGAAGAACAACAAGTCTTGAGTGGTACTGGAGATTCAGAAAAAGAAAGTACTATCGGTAAATTATTTGGTTACTTTTTTAGTAATTAAGGAGGATTTGAAATGCAAGATTTAACGAGAGATCAAATTGCGAAAATTAAAGTTATAGGTACCGGCGGCGGTGGTTGTAATGCCGTTAATCGAATGATTGAATCAGGTGTCGGTGGAGTTGAGTTCATTGTTGCAAACACAGATTTGCAAGTTTTGAATGCAAGTAAAGCTGAACACAAACTACAAATTGGTAAAAATGTTAGTGAAGGCTTAGGTGCTGGTGGTAATCCAGACATTGGTCGTGAAGCTGCATTAGAAAGTAAACAAGAAATTGAAGAAGCATTAGCTGGTGCTGATATGGTCTTTGTTACTTGTGGATTAGGTGGAGGAACTGGTACAGGCTCTGCACCAATTATTGCTGAAATTGCACAAGAACAAGGAGCTTTAACAGTTGCTATTGTTACTAAGCCATTTAAGTTTGAAGGCCGCAAAAGAATGGAACAAGCTGAAGTTGGTTTAGAAGAATTAAGAAAACATGTAGATACAATCATTGTTATTCCAAATGACAGATTAAGAGATATTATTGATAGATCAACTCCATTATTGGAAGCATTTAAAGAAGTAGATAATGTATTACGTAGAGGTGTTCAATCTATTTCAGACTTAATTGCTGTTTCTGGTTTAGTTAACCTAGATTTTGCCGATGTTAAAGCAGTAATGCAAAATAGAGGTAATGCTATTATCGGAATTGGTATTGGTGTAGGAGAAGATAGAGCTGTAGAAGCTGCTAAACAAGCTGTTTCTAGTCCACTTCTTGAAACAACAATAGATGGAGCAACAGATGCTATTATCAATATTACTGGTGGTAATTCATTAACATTATTTGAAGCTGAAGATGCTGCTGAAGTAGTTAGAAATGCTGCTAATACAGATATTAATACAATCTTTGGTGCTGTAATTAATGAAAATCTAAACGATGAAGTAATTGTTACAGTTATCGCTACTGGTTTTGATGATGATAGAGAACAAGTTGGCGGAATTACTGAAGATTTACCTAGAACAACATCTTATATGAGAGATGATGATCTAGATAGTGAAATTGATATTCCACCATTCTTGAGAAATAGAGATAATTTTTAAGATAACTAATAAGTTATCTTTTTTTTGGAAATTTTTAAGTTAAAAGGTTGTCTTTATGTTATAATTATAATAGGTGTTATTATGGAGAACATATACAGTTACAAGAGAGCGGATTTAGAGAAGTATTTTATATGCAATGGTGAAAAGAAATTTAAAGCATTGCAAGTTTTTGAGTGGCTTTATGATAAACGTGTTAAATCATTTAAGGAAATGAGTAACATCAAAAAAGAACTACAAGAAAAACTAGAAAAAGATTTTTCAATGAAAATGATAAAGATAGCCAAGAAACAGGAAGATGGCTTAACAAAGAAATACTTATTTAAATTAATCGATGATAACTTTATTGAAGCTGTATTAATGGAACACGATTATGGTTTATCAATTTGTGTAAGTAGTCAAGTTGGTTGCAATATGGGTTGTAAGTTTTGCGAATCGGGAAGACTTAAAAAGGTCAGAGATTTGGAAGCTTATGAAATGGTAGAACAAATATTATTAGTAGAAGCTGATACACAAAAAAGAATAGATAGTGTTGTAATTATGGGTATTGGTGAACCACTAGATAATTATGATAATGTAATGGATTTCATTAAGATAATTAATGATGCCAAAGGTATAGCAATTGGTGCTAGACATATTACTGTTTCTACTTGTGGATTAATTCCAAAGATTGAAGAATTAAGTAATGAAGATTTACAAATCAATTTAGCTATTTCATTACATGCACCAAATACACAACTCCGTAGTAAGATAATGCCAATTAATAAAGCGTTTGATTTAAATCTTTTAATTAAGACAGTAAAAGAATATATTAAAAAGACAAATCGAAGAGTAACAATAGAATATGTTATGTTGGATAAAGTAAATGATAATGAATCTAATGCTTTGGAATTAGCTTCATTGTTAAAAGGAATGAATGTATATGTTAATTTAATTCCTTATAATGAAACAAATCATATAGAATTTAAGAGGGCTAGTAAAGATACAATTATGAAATTCTATGATACATTAAAGAAACATGGTATTAATGTAACAATTAGAAAAGAATTTGGAAGTAATATAGATGCTGCTTGTGGGCAACTTAGAAGCAAAGAGGTGTAATGATGAAAACATTTTATTTGACTGATTCAGGAAAGATTAGAAATCATAATGAGGATTCTGTTACGATATTGAAGAATGCTAGTGATGAATACTTATTAATTGTAGCTGATGGTATGGGTGGACACAGAGCTGGTGAAGTAGCTAGCTCAATGGTTGTTACACATATGGGCAAACGTTTTTCAGAAACTAGTAGTGTTGGAAGTAAAATAGATGCTATTAATTGGTTAAAAGATAATATTGATGAAATAAATAAAGAAATATTAGATTATACTGTAGATAATCCTGAAAGTACAGGAATGGGTACAACAGCAGTTATGGCATTATTAACAAGTGAATTTTTAATATTTGGTAATATTGGAGATTCTTCTGGATTTGTTTTGAAGAATGGTAAATTAAAGAAAGTAACAAAAGATCATACTTTAGTTAATTTATTAGTAGCTGCTGGCGATTTAACTGAAGAAGAAGCAAAATATCATCCTAAGAGAAATGTATTAATGAAAGCGTTAGGAAGTAGTGACAAGGTAGAATTAGATATCTTTGAAGTAGAAACTAATGTTGATGGTATCTTCTTATGTAGTGATGGTTTATCTAATATGTTAACTAAGGAACAAATAGAAAAAGTATTAGCTGATGAAGAATTAGATATAGAAGAACAAATTATTAAATTAATTAGAAAAGCTAATGCAAGAGGCGGAACTGATAACATTTCAATCGCTTATTTGAATAAAGAGAGCGGTGATGAGAAATGATGATGAAAGGCCAAAAGATAAATGATCGTTACCAGATAATTAAGTCAATTGGTGAAGGTGGAATGGCTAATGTTTATTTGGCTTATGACACTATTTTAGATAGAGACGTAGCTGTTAAAGTATTACGTGGAGATTTATCTAACGATGAAAAGTTTGTTAGAAGATTCCAAAGAGAAGCATTATCTGCTTCAAGTTTATCTCATCCAAATATTGTAGAAGTTTATGATGTTGGTGAAGATAATGGCCAATACTTTATAGTTATGGAATATATTGAAGGTAAGAATTTAAAAGATCTCTTAAAGAAACGAGGTAAACTTACAACTACGGAAGTTGTCGACATAATGAGTCAGATAGCTGATGGTTTGTCGGTAGCTCATGATTCTTACATAATTCATAGAGATATAAAGCCACAAAATATAATGATTTTGGAGAACGGTTTAGTAAAGATTACAGACTTTGGTATTGCAATGGCAATGAATGCAACACAACTTACACAAACTAATTCAGTAATGGGTAGTGTTCATTATTTACCACCAGAGCAAGCTAGTGGAAAAGGTAGTACTTTAAAAAGTGATATTTATTCAATGGGTATTTTAATGTATGAATTACTTGTTGGTGAATTACCTTATAGAGGGGATAATGCTGTAGAGATAGCTTTAAAACATTTAAAAGAACCTCTACCAAGTATTAGAGATGAATTACCTGATTTACCACAAGCTGTAGAAAATGTAATTCTAAAGAGTGCAGCTAAAAATCCTAAAAATAGATATAATGATGCACGTGAAATGTATGAAGACTTAAAAACTTGTTTAGATGAATCTAGAAAAGATGAACCTAGATATGAATATGAATATCCAGAACTTGATAGTGATGGTAAGAAATTTACTAAACAAGTTGAAAGCGCTGTAGCAATGGAAGAAGATGCAAATAAAGAAGATACTTCAACAGTTGAAATTAAAGAAATCAGTGATGATGAAGTTAAGAAAGAAAATAGAATATTGATTGTTCTAGCTGCTATATTTGTTGGTCTAATTGTTATTGTTACAACAGCAATATTCTTACTTCCTGGTGTATTAGAAAAGAAACAAACTAATATTCCAGATGTATCTGGTTTAACAACAAAAGAAGCTATTGCTAAATTAAATGAAAAAGGCTTCGATGTTAATGATGAGCAAAAAGAAGTAAGTAGTCCTGATATACCTGCTGGAAAAGTTGTTAAAACTAATCCGGAGGCAGGATCAAAACGAACTAAAGGTACAATAGTTACTCTATATGTATCAACTGGTGATGTAAAACACGAAATAGAAGACTATAGAGGAAAGAATGTTTACGAAGTTAAGGGTGAGTTAGAAGCTTATGGCTTAACGGTAAATATCGAAAAACGAGATGTATCTGAAGAAGATAATGCAATAGAAAACATTGTAATTGGTCAAGATGTGGCACCAGGAGAATTCTTAAGAGCGGGAGATTATATTTCATTATATATTCCTAATATAGTTGTTAAGTATCCTGATTTCACTGATGGAACTTATACTGTTGCTAAAGTACAAGCATTCTGTGATAAATACAATGTTACATTAAAGATTATAGAAGATATTGATTCTTCTCATAATGAAGGAAGTATTTTCTATCAAAGTAGACCTGCTGGTCATACTGTAGTTGCTGATTCAGAATTAACTATTAAGATTGCTAAAAAGCCTGATGTATCACCAGGACCTAACATTAATCCAGATGGTGGAGATGTTCCTGATGAAGAAAGCGATGGTTTAAGTTAATGGTGAAATATGAAGGGGCAAATAATTAGAGTTATTAGTAACTTATATACAGTTAAGGTTGATGAACAATTATATGGCTGTAGAGCACGTGGTAAGTTTAGAAAAGATAATATATCGCCGATGGTTGGGGATAATGTTCTTATCGATATTGATGAGAACATTATCCTTGATATCTTACCTAGAAAGAACGAGTTGGAAAGACCTGTTATTGCTAATGTAGATGCAGCAATGATTGTTACTAGTTTGAAAAAACCAAACCTTGATTTAGTATTATTGGATAAGTTAATTAGTATTATTACATTTAATAATATTGAACCAGCCATAGTATTAACTAAAGCTGATTTAATAAGTGATGATAGTAAGAAAGTAATTGAAGATTTAAAACATTATTATGAAATGATTGGAATTAGTGTGTTTTATAATACTGAAGTTGCTGAAATTAAAAAATTTGTTAAAAATAAAATTGTTGTATTAGCTGGTCAAACGGGAGCAGGAAAGAGTAGTTTGTTAAATAGATTAGATGAAAACTTAGATATTGAAACAAATGAAATTAGTGAAGCTTTGGGAAGAGGAAAGCATACAACAAGACATGTAGAACTGTATAAAATAGTTGATGGATTTATTGCTGATACCCCTGGGTTCTCAGCATTAGATATTAAAGGAATGGATAAGGAAAACCTAAAATATACATTTGTGGAATTTCCTAATGGAGAATGTAAATTTAGAGATTGCTTACATAAGAAAGAAATTGGTTGTAAAGTTAAAGAAATGGTTGAAAACAAAGAAATTTTACAATCAAGATATGATAATTATTTGAAGTTTTTAGAGGAGTTGGAAAAATGAAAGTAGCAGTATCTTTTATTAGTAGTGATTATGATTTAGAGACAACAATAAGAAAAGTAGACGAATCAAGTGCTGATTATATTCATGTAGACATGATGGATGGTATTTTTGTAGAGAATGCTAATTTTACTGTACAAGAATTAAAGAAGATGTTTAAAGATACTAAGAAACCTCTTGATGTACATATAATGGTTTGTTCACCAAATAAATATGTTAAAGAGTTTGCTAAGATGAAAAATGTTGAATATTTAACATTCCATTATGAAGCTCATAGAAGACCAATAGATGTTATTAATATGATTAGACATACTAATATGAAAGTTGGTTTAGCTATTAATCCAGAAACGAAAGTAAGTCATATTGTTCCTTTACTTAATCATGTTGATCAAGTACTTGTTATGAGTGTTAAACCTGGTAAAGGTGGCCAAGAATTCATGAAAGAAGTATTATATAAAGTAGAAACATTGAAAGAAGTAAGAGAAGAAAATGGATATCACTATGTAATTAGTATTGATGGTGGTATTAATGATGAAACTATTAAACTAGCAAAAAAAGCTGGTGTTGATATGGTTGTATCTGGTTCTTATGTATGTAAGAGTCCTGATTTTGACGAAAGAATTAATAAATTAAGATAGTATTGTAATTGGAGATGAAATGATATGGAAGAAAATAATAATCCTATAGTTTATGTAATATTTGCTGTTATTTTAGCAATGATGGTAGGTATGTTCTTTACATTCTTTAAAATGAGTAACGAAGTACATGAAAGAATTGATAAAGTAGAAAAGCAAATTGATGAAAGAAAAGAAGAAATGAAGGATAAAACTGTACCAGAAGAAGATTTAACATATCCTAACTTTACAGATGGTACTTATACTCTAGATAAAGTACAAGCATTCTGTGATAAATACGGTATTAAACTTACTGTATTATATGATGAAGTAACTACTTATGAAGATGGATTGGTATTCTATCAAGATGGTTGTATGCCTGGTGAAAAAGTAGTTGCTGGTTGTGAAATGACTATTAAAATAGCTCAACATTAAAAAGAGAATATTTTCGTATTCTCTTTTTATTTGTATGATATAATGAAAATAGGTGATAGTATGGAAAATATAGACAAGAAAACTTTTATTATAATTGCTGTTGTTTTATTCTTTTTAGTGGCTGGTGTTACAACTATTCTTATTGTAAATAGTAATAAGAAGACAGCTGAAAAAGTAGAGGAAAAACAGCAAGAAACAAAGAATGATACAAGCAAAGATAGCAGTAAAAAAGAAGATAGTAGTTCTAAAACAGACAAAAAAGATGATAAAAAAGACGATAAAGATAAGGACAAAGACAAAGAAAAAGAAGAAGATAACAATTTGCCAAAGTTACCTGATTTAACTGGTATGACAGTTGAAGAAGCAACTGCTAAATTGAATAGCGAAAGAATAGCTTCTGATTTTACTATTCAAAGAGAAGATAGTGATTTAAAATCTGGTGTAATTGTTAGAACAGAACCTAAAGCTGGTTCTCCACTACCTACAGAAGAAAAGTTACAAATTATATTCTATCTATCTAATGGTAAGAAAAAGATTGTAATTGAAGATTATGAAGGTAAAGATTATAAAGAAGTAAAGAAATATTTAGAAGATAGAGGAATCAAGGTAACATTAAAACAAAAAACACCTGATTATGAAAGAACAGATGTACCTGATGGTATGATAGTTGATCAAAGTGTAGCAGCTGGTAAAGAATTAAAATCAGGAGATAGTATTATTCTTTATATTCCAAAATTAAATGTAAAATATCCTAATTTTACAGATGGTACTTACAGATTAGCTGATGTTCAAAAGTTCTGTGATCAATATGATATTAAATTAACTGTATTATATGATGAAGTAACTACTTATGAAGATGGATTAGTATTCTATCAAGATGGTTGTATGCCTGGTGAAGAAGTTAAAGCAGGTTGCGAAATGACAATTAAAATAGCACAACATTAGGTTGTCAATTTAGGAATGTAGATATTAAAATCTACATTTTTATATGTTATACTTTAGATAGTGAGGTATCATAGATGAAAGATATATTAATCGAGATATTAGACAAAATTGAGAGTCAAGGTTTTGAAGCTTATGTTGTTGGTGGATACGTTAGAGATTTTTTATTAGGTATTGAATCAACTGATATAGATATATGTACTAATGCTAAAGTAGTAGATTTAATGAGTATTCTAGAAAAATGGTCTCCTAGTTCAGATAATTATGGAGCTGTAAAGTTTTTATATAAAGGTTATAAAATAGATATAACTACTTATAGGAAAGAACTAAAATATAATGGAGATAGAAAATCTTTAGAAGTAGAATATGTAGATAATTTGGTAGAAGATGTAATGAGAAGAGATTTTACTTGTAATACTTTATGTATGAGTAAGAATGGTCAAATCATCGATTTATTAAATGGAAAAAGTGATATTGAAGATAGATTAATTAGATGTGTTGGAGATATAGATACTAAATTACAAGAAGATCCACTTAGAATTCTAAGAGCTATTAGATTTGCTTCTGTTTTAGATTTTAAAATTGAAACGGAATTATTTTTTGCTTTAAAGAAGTATCGTAAGTTAGTAGGGGATTTATCTTTAACAAGAATAAAAGAAGAATTAACTAAGATATTAATTAATAAAAATGCACTAGTTGGTTTAAACTATTTACGTAGATTAGGTTTACTTGAATATGTTGGTATTAATTATGATACTATAGTTAATGTGCCTGATGTATGCGGAATGTATAGTCAGTTAGAGTTAATAAAAGATTTTCCTTTTTCGAAAGAAGAAAGAGAGAACATAAAAAATATAAAAGAAATTGTAAAATATGGTAAGATAGATAATGAAATGTTATTTAAGTATGGTTTATATATTTGTTTAGTTGCTGGTGAGATATTAGGAATTAGCAAGGAAGAAATAACAGAATTAAATAAAAAATTACAGATTTCTGATATTAAAGATATAAAGATTAGTAGTGATGAAATATGTAGTATTTTAGATATTAAACCATCTAAAGAAGTTGGATTTATTTATAACAAATTAAAAGATTTAATATTAAATAATGAGTTAGATAATAATGAAGAAGATATAAAGAAAGTTTTGTTTGATCAAGGGAAGAAGTGGTTGAATGAAGGAGACTATAAAAAAGGCTTTACGTTCTAAGAAGTACGTTGTTACTGACGGATTAACGAAGTTAGCTGTAGATAAGAAGTTATCGTTAAATGAATTTTTAGTACTTATGTATTTAGATAATAATTATAGTGATAATTTTGAGATTGAGTTAATTAGTAAGTCTTTAGGGATGGAAGTTAATGATACGATGGAAGCGTTTAATTCTTTAATGCTTAAAGGATTAGTTTCTTTAGAGAGTGTTAAAGATTTAGATAGTAGATTTAATGAAGTAGTAAACTTAGATAAAGTTTATGAATGTGTCACTAATAATATAGAAAGTGATGTTAAGGAAGAGAATAAAGAAGATATCTTTAAGGTATTTGAAAGAGAATTGGGTCGTACAATATCTTCTATGGAATTAGAAATGATAAACGGTTGGTTAGCAACTGGTACGTCTGAAGAAATCATTTTAGGGGCCCTTAAGGAAGCCGTTTATAATGGGGTGTCTAATTTTAGGTACATTGATAAAATCATCTATGAATGGGGCAAAAAAGGCTTTAAAACAATGGATGATGTTAATCAATATATGAAGAATAGAAGGGAAAGTAAGAGTAAAGATAGTAAGGTAGATAAAAAGGAACAAGAAATCTTAGATTATGATTGGTTGGATGATTAATGATTAGTAATTTTAATGAAAAACTGGATAAGATGTTTCCAGACGCTAGATGTGAACTAAATTATAATAAAGATTATGAACTTTTAATTGCTACTGTATTATCTGCTCAATGTACGGATAAAAGAGTTAATGAAGTAACTAGTGTGTTATTTAGTAAATATGATCTTGAAGGATTAGCTAAAGCTAAAAAAAGTGATATTGAAAATATTATAAGAAGTTGTGGATCTTATACGAAGAAGAGTTCTTATATTATTGATATTGCCAACAGTTTAGTTAAGGATTGCAATGGTAAAGTACCGAATGATAGAACTTATTTGGAAAAGTTACCAGGTGTAGGAAGAAAAACTGCTAATGTGGTTTTATCAAATGTTTATGATATTCCAGCAATAGCAGTAGATACTCATGTTGAAAGAGTAAGTAAAAGATTAAAATTAGCTTATAAAAATGATGATGTTTTAACTGTAGAAAAGAAGTTAATGAAAAAGATTCCTAAAGATAAATGGAGTAAGTCACATCATCAAATGGTTTTATTTGGTAGGTATATTTGTAAAGCAATAAAACCAGAATGTAGTAATTGTCAATTTACCCATGATTGTACTAGTAAAGATAAGAGAATATAAAAAGAACCATTTCTGGTTCTTTTTTTATATTATTAATGTCTTGTTGTATTTCTTAGATGATGACCCCCTGCAAATCCATTAATAATTATGGTGTATGTATTTCTTCGTCTGGGAATGGATCTGGTTCTTCTGGTTCTGGTTCTTCTGGTTCTGGTTCAGGTAAATCTTCAGCTCCTGTAACAGTAACTGTTATTTCAACTCCTGAACTCATGTTGGCTTTAAAATAACTATAAGATGATTTTACAACAAATGTATAAGTACCATTATAATTGATAGGGTAATTAAAGTTTGTGTTTGTTGTAAATCCTAGACCAACGTTTCCGTTTGCAGTTTTTAGATATAAATCGTAACCTACATCACCAATATGAGATTCGTTATACGATATTCTTCTATTTAAATATGTTTCTGCATGTGAACCATATGCTTCTTTGAAATAGTTTTGTAAATAAGTTCTATTTACAGCATTTGGTGTTTCAATAGCATTCCAGCTTAAAGTTACTGTTCCATTACTTTCGCTTCCTCTTAATCCGGAAGGATTATTTAATTGAGCGAATCTTGTAGATATTTGTGAAGGTTCAGTACCTTTTTTAAATAATTCAGTTCCAATCAATTCGGCAGGGGTGAATTCGCTGGGAAGTTCTGTTGGAACTGATTCTTTTTCATATTTAGAAGATATTACTGATTCGGGTTTGGGAAACCTAGAATTAGGTTTATAAATTCTATTTGCTACTAAAGCAGATATCTTCTTTCTTTCTATAGCGGCTTTTATTGCGTTAGTATAATAATCATGTGATAGTTCATCATATCCGTAACGGAAGGAGATAACATAATCTGGTGAATATGTAATAACCCAGTTATCTGATGATGCACTATCTGGAACATTGTGTTTTCTCATGGCAGCGTAACTGTATGTACTAGTTCCTGTTTTTGATGCAACGTCTGTACCACTTACGTTGATATTACCACCAACACCATTTTTGGTAGCTGAAACTAACATATCATTTATCATGTAAGCAGTTTCACGACTCATTGCTTGTGTTCTTTCAACTTTATGTTCTATTACTTCGTCAGTTTGTTGTATGACGATTTTTGTGAATGTGTATGGTTCTATGTAGTAGCCACCTCGAGCGAATGTTGCATAAGCAGCACCCATCATTAGAGGACTTGTTTCCATACCACCACCGATTGCATATGATTCGTATAAGGTATCACCATATTCGATACCACAAGCATGAACGAATTCAGCAACTTTATCTTTATCGACAGCATGGAAAGCTTGAACAGCCGGTACGTTTCTTGATTCAACCAGAGCTGTACGCATTGTCATAGCACCTTTATAAGTATTATCTGAGTTTGTAATCTTTTGTCCTGTTGAATAACTATATGGAACGTCGTAGAAGATTGTTCCTGGAGAACCATTGTTGTATTCAATGTAAGGACCGTAATCCATAAATGGTTTAATAATTGATCCTGGTTGGAAAGCACCCATTGTAGCTCTGTTGAAACCACGTTTTGTACTTACGTTACGACCACCATCGATAGCAGCAACGGAACCATCTTTAACATCCATTACAACTAAACCAATATCGATTTTATCATCGTTCCATTTGAAACCAAGTGAACCGTCATTTAATTGATTTAAAACATCTTGGATGTTAGGATCTAATGTTGTATATATTAACATTGGTACGTCATAAGGACTCATACCAGTTTTTTCTGTTACATCATCAATTGTTGCATCGATGAATGATTGATATTTGTGAACACTATCTTGTTTTGGATCAACTAGTAGTGATTCAACTGGAATAGCATTTGCTTCGTCAGCTTGAGCTTGAGTTATGTAACCATGTCTTACCATTAAGTTAAGAACAGTTGCACGTCTTTGAGTTGCTAATTCCAAACTATTAAATGGACTATATGTTGTTGGAGCATTGAAGATACCAGCTATTAAAGCAGCTTCTGGTAATGAAATATCCTTAACAGATTTACCAAAGTATGTTTGACAAGCTTGTTCAACTCCATATGTATGACTTCCTAAGAAAGGAGCATTAACATAGAATTCCATTATTTCTTCTTTAGTATAATTCTTTTCTATTTTAAATACGGCCATATAGATATCAGTAAACTTACGAACGATACCTTGGAAACCATGAGATTCTTTAGATGTAAATGTATTTTTTACAACTTGCATGGTTAGGGTAGAGGCACCACCGGCACCTTGTTGACCAACCATTTGACCAAATGATGCTTTTGTAAAACGAACTACGTCAAATCCATTATGTTGGAAGTAACGAGCATCTTCTGTTGCAACGATTGCATCTATTAATACTTCTGGTAGATCATCATATGATACAAGTATACGTTGCTCTAAACCAAGTTTTGTTATTTCGTTACCATATTTATCATACATTATAGATGCTTCTTTACGATATAGAAGATCAGTATTAAATGATGGGGCAGACATAACAATATATCCACAGAAACCTAGAGCAGCTAGCATAACTGCTATACCGGTAAGCATTAATAAAATTAGGAATGCATTAAACATTATTTTTAATGCACTTTTTTTCTTTTTTCTTTTCTTTTTCACAGGGTAACCACACTTACTACACTTTTCATCAGTTAGCTCTATTTGAGCTCCACATTTAGGGCAATGTTTTAATTTCTCTAATTGTTTAGCTTTTTTAGCAGCTTCCTTTTCGTTCTTTTTAGTGTTTTTTAATTCTTTCTTTTCTTTCATTTTCTTCTTTACTTCAATTAATTTTTCTTTAGTCTTTTTAAGAGGATTCTCTTTATTGCTTTTATCTTTAGGTGGTTTTTCTTTTTTTACCCTAGTTTTACTTTTTACAACTTCATTCTTGCTGTTAACAACAATAAGTTTTGTTTCACCATTATTTTCCATATTTATTCTCCTTTAAAAAATATTTCATCAACTGCTTTTAGATAATCGAGCGGTAATTGGTATCCTTCTTTAATAACGATACCTTTTTCTTGAATATACTTATACTCAATGGATTTACGTTCGTTATTATCTATATAATTGATTAAATCTTCGCCAGTTAATAGATAATGAATATTATTCATTCTAATTATCAAGAAAGCTATACCACCATGATATAAACATCTTCTAATATGTTCTATTTGATGTTTATGGATATTTGCTATAGGAAAAGATGTTTTATTTAATGTTTCTTTAGCATCAAAATCAATATATTTTCCTTTGTATACGCCATTATAGTCTAAAGTTGATTGTTCTTTAAAATAGGCTTTTTCAATAATTTTTTTGTGATTCTTATAAGAAACATCAACAACACCTATGGGAGTAGGTTTCTTATATATTAGGGCAATATTTTTCTCAATGTAATAGTCATTACTACGATTAAGCATAGTTTCTAAATTCATACCACGATTACTATGAGAAACCGTTAATTTTGTGAATTCTTTTTTTATGTTATTAGGATATTGCACCTTAATCACCTTTTATAATTATACTATAATATGGACTGAAAATATAGTGTTAAATCATAAAGTTTTTAATTTTTGGAATTATAGTCGGCAACTTGACAAACAATCTTGTATAGACTTATAATTATGGGGTAAGAAGGGTGATTTATTTATGTATAATGATAGAATAACATTGACTCCACAAGACATTTTGGATAAGGAGTTTAAAATTGATGCTAGAGGTTTTAGACCTCAAGAAGTTGATAAATTTTTGGATATAGTTATTAATGATTATAATGAATTTATTACTCTGATTAAAGAATTAAAGAGTGAGGTTAGGGTACTAACTGACGAAAATGCTAAGTTGAAAAGTGAACTTCGTAGAATAAAATCTAATTTAGAGGCAGCAGAAGCTTCATCTACTGGAAATCAAGTTAGCAATGTTGATCTTTTAAGAAGATTAAGTCAACTTGAAAAAGTTGTTTTTGGTAAAAACGAATAATAAATCTAGGTAAACGCTAGAAGTTTATCTTCTAGAGGAAAGTCCAAGCTCACACAGTCTGTGACGACTGTAGTGTTCGTGCTAAGGGAAAAAATAACCTTAGGCAAGTTTTGCTTGACGGCTTCGAAATAATCCCTCTGGGATTAAATTAGATATAAAAGTGCCAAAGAGACGAGTCCGAGGAGCAATCTTCGGGGTGGAACGGGGTAAACCCCACGAGTGAGAAACCCAAATTTTGGTAGGGGAGTCTTTGCTAGGAATGCGAACGATGCAAAGGATCTGGAAACAGATAGATAAATGTTTACCATTCCTTTTTAGGAATACAGAACGTGGCTTATAAGATTTTTATTTTTTTTTATTACTCTTTTAAAAGAAAGGAATGTGAATTATCTTGAATGAGATTGGTGAGTTACTTAGAACTACTCGCGAAAACTCAGGGGTTAGTTTAGAGGAAGCCAGTGCGGATCTAGATATTAAACAATTAATATTAGAAAACATTGAAGATGGAAATATGGGCTGTTTTAAAGACATATTTGCTCTTAAAGAAGATATTCGAAATTATGCGAAGTATTTGGGATTGGATTCAGATAAGATAATTGATGATTTTAACGAATATTTATTTGAGGTTACATCTAAGATTCCTACAGAATCAATAGAAAAAGCTATGAAAGAACAACAAAAAGAAGAAGCATTACAAGAAGATAAAATAGTTTCTCCTTATACTGTTTCTAAGAAAAAAACTAATAGTAAATTGTTTATTTTATTATATGTATTAGTAGCATTATTAATTGTATTAGTTGTTGTTTGGTCAGTAAAACAAATAACAATGGATAATAGAACTACTAATGCAATAAGTTATAGTAGTAGGTAGGAGTGAAAGTATGGCAAAAAAAGCAGAAAAAAAGAAAGGTATGAATTTACCTAATAAAATTACATGTGCTAGATTAGTAATATCTGTAATTGTACTTGTAATGTTAGTAGTACCATGGAATCAAATGGGAATTCATTTTCCAGTATTTCAAGTATATGGTGTAGAAAATGTTGATTTAAAATATATCATAGCTGGTATTCTATTTATGGTTGGATCTGTAACAGATTTCTTAGATGGATATATTGCTAGAAAATATAATATGGTAACTGATTTTGGTAAAGTAATGGATGCTATTGCTGATAAAATGTTAGTTAATGGTGTTTTAATAATTTTAGCTTATAATCATTTTTTACCAGTAGTTGTTCCAGTAATTATTATTACAAGAGATATTATTGTTGATTCAATTAAGATGGCTAGTGGAAGCAAAGGTAAAGTTGTTGCTGCTTCATGGTCTGGTAAGATTAAAACAATTTGTATGATGATAGGAGTTACATTAGTATTCTTCTATAATATGCCTTTTGCATTTATTGCATCTGGATTACGTATAGATTATTTCTTTGTATTTGTAGCTGTTATCATGAGTATAATATCTGGTTGTCAATATTATCTTGTAAACAAAGATTTTATATTTTCAGAAATTTAAGACTTGCTTATGCAAGTTTTTTATTTGGAAATAAAAGGATTTTTAAAAGTTATAGGTAATATATATAGTGAAGGGGATAAAAGTTTTTAAAAACATTTGTTCGAAAAACTATTGACAACTGTTTGTTAATTATTATAAAATTATTATGTCATTACAAGATGTGGGAGGAAATTATGAAATCATTAAACGAAAAGGATAAAGATAAAGCTTTAGAACAAGTTTTAGCTGATATAGAGAAACAATTCGGTAAAGGTTCAATTATGAAATTAGGTTCTGATAGTCACTTAGATATAGAAACTACTTCATCTGGATCTTTAACTTTAGATATAGCTTTGGGGGCTGGTGGATATCCAAAAGGTCGTATAGTTGAAATATATGGACCTGAATCTTCTGGTAAAACAACATTTGCATTGCATGCTATTGCAGAAGTTCAAAAGCAAGGTGGTAGAGCTGCTTTTATTGATGCAGAACATGCTTTAGATCCAGTTTATGCTAAAAACCTAGGAGTTAATATAGAAGAATTATTGTTATCACAACCTGATACAGGTGAACAAGCTTTAGAAATATGTGAAGCATTGGTTAGAAGTGAAGCAATTGATATAGTTGTAATTGACTCAGTAGCTGCTTTAGTTCCACAAGCTGAAATTGAAGGTGAAATGGGCGATAGCCATGTTGGTTTACAAGCTAGATTAATGAGTCAAGCATTAAGAAAACTATCTGGTGTTTTAAATAAGACAAAAACAACAGCAATATTTATTAATCAATTAAGAGAAAAGGTTGGAGTTTTATTTGGTAATCCTGAAACTACACCTGGTGGTAGAGCTTTAAAATTTTATAGTTCAATTAGATTAGAAGTAAGAAGAGGAGAACAAATTAAACAATCAGCTGATAATGTTATTGGTAATAGAACTAATGTTAAAGTAGTTAAGAATAAAATTGCCCCTCCATTTAAGAGTGCTCAACTTGATATAATGTATGGTACTGGTGTTTCTAAAGAAGGCGAAATAGTTGATTTAGCATCTGAGATTGGCTTATTAGAAAAGAGCGGTGCTTGGTATGCATATAATGGTGAAAAAATTGGTCAAGGAAGAGAAAATGTTAAACTTTTATTAAAAGAAAACACTGATTTAAGAGATGAATTAGAAGAAAAAATTAGAGAACATTTTGGTATAGGAAAAGGTAGTACTAGCGGTGAAAAAGGTACTAGCAAAACAAAAAAACCAAAAATTGATCCTGATACAGGAGAAGTATTAGAAGAAGGTTAAAATCTTCTTTTTTTGTACTTTTTATTAATAAAATGTTAAAAAAATAGAAACTATTTAACACTTTTCTTCTTTTTGTTGAAAAATTATTATTATTTTTTTATAATGATTATATAGATTATTAAATTTATATTGAATTTTCTATAAATAAATGAAGGAAATATGGGAGGCAAAAAAATGAGTTCATTTATGTGGGCCATTTTAGGACTTCTTGGTGGAATTTTATTAGGTGTTATTGTAATGCTTATAGTTAATGCTGCTAGGGAAAAAGCTGGCGAAACTAAAGCAAATAAATTGATTGAACAAGCTAAAAAAGATGCCGAAAAGCAAAAGAGAGATGCTTTGGCAGAATTAAAAGAAGAATCTTATCGTTTAAAAAAGGAAACAGAAAAAGAAATTAGAGAAAAGAAAGACGAAATGAAGGAATCTGAAGAAAGATTGCTTCAAAGAGAGAAAAATTTAGATAAACGTGAAGAAATATTACAAAATAGAGATTCTTTGTTAGATCAAAAAGATAATAATTTACTTAATAAACAAAAAGAATTACATGCTAAAGAAGTTAAAATGGACGAAATGTTAAAGAGTGAGATGGAACAATTAGAAACTATAGCTAAGTTTACTAAAGAGAAAGCTCACGACATGATCATGAAACGTGTTGAAGAAAACATGTCTCGTGAAATAGCTGAATATGTTAGAGAAAGAGAACAAGAAGCTAAATTAGAAGCTAATGAAAAAGCTAAAGATTTAATAGTTTCAAGTATGCAAAGATATGCTAATGATGTTGTTTCTGAACAAACAGTTAGTACAATTGCATTACATAATGATGAACTGAAAGGCCGTTTAATCGGTAGAGAAGGCCGTAACATTAGAACTATTGAGTCA
>JAEEGL010291566.1_pt1 | contig 20099 bp, 12 predicted proteins | sample 9134231 | NCBI WGS metagenome assembly JAEEGL01 (sample SAMN16246548, study PRJNA631951) | gut metagenome | biome: gut microbiome; feature: rumen; material: fiber-attached | host: Bos | place: Iran: Karaj | collected 2018-10
GCCGCAGTCTGTCCTGGACAAGGAGGCTTACGCCAGGGCAACATCCGTCTATCTTGTAGACAGGACCATACCGATGCTTCCGGAGGCCCTTTCAAATAACCTCTGCTCCCTCAGGCCGGGTGAGGACAAACTCTGTTTCTCGGCGATTTTCGAGATGGACTCAGCCGGAAAGGTCTATAAGCAGTGGTTTGGCCGCACGGTGATTTGCTCGGCGTTCAGGTTTGCATACGAAGAGGCCCAGCAGATAATCGACCGCGAAGGAGATATGACAGACTATAAGCCTGTGATGGCGGAAGGTAAGATTCCTTCACAGGAGGTGATCACATCCGTTCTGGAACTTCACAAGCTTGCCACAATCCTCCGCAAGAAACGTTTCCAGGAAGGCTCAATCAGCTTTGAAAGGCCGGAGATGAAGGTGCTGGTGGACGAGAAGGGAAAACCGGTAGACGTGGTGCCGAAAATCACCAAGTCCGCCAACTGGCTTATCGAGGAATTTATGCTGCTGGCAAACAAGGCGGTTGCAACTTATGTGGCCACCGCCATCCGCAAGCAGGCCCCTACATTCGTTTACCGTATCCACGACGAGCCTAATATGGAAAAGGTGGCCGAGCTCAAGACATTTGTCAAGTATTTTGGCTACAAGCTGGAGGCTGAGACGGCCGGTCAGCTGGCCAAGAGCCTGAACAAGCTCGTCGAGCAGATTCACGGCAAGCCGGAGTGCGACACGATAGAGCTGCTGGCTCTAAGATGTATGGCAAGAGCCCAGTATTCTACAGACAACATCGGCCACTATGGCCTGGGATTCAGGTACTACACCCACTTCACGTCCCCGATCAGACGATATCCGGACATGATGGTTCACCGCCTTCTTTCCCGCTATCTTGCCGGGGAAAAGAGCGCGGACAAGCAGGCCTTCGAGGAGTATTGCCAGCACTCGTCGCAGAGAGAGCAGATCGCGACCGAGGCAGAGCGCTCCAGCGTCAAGTACAAGATGGCCGAGTATATGAAAGACAGAGTGGGGCAGGAGTTCGAGGGAACCATCAGCGGAGTTACCGAATGGGGCATCTATGTCCAGGTGGAGCCAACCCATATAGAAGGTATGGTGGCCCTGAGGGAGCTCACGGATGACTTTTACCAGTTTGACGAGAAGACCTTCAGCGTTTACGGAAAGTCTTCCGGCCGGCATTTCACCCTTGGCGACAAAGTCAAGGTCAGGGTGGAAAGAGCTTCTCTGGAACAGAAGACGATAGATTTCTCGCTGATAGTTCCACAAGGGGAAGAGACTGAAAATTACGGCGTTTTTGCAGAAGAAGAACCAAAGAAAAAGAAGAAAACATCTAAGAAGAAGAAATAAAAAATGGGAAAGAAAGTTTTGCTGATGATCCTCGACGGATGGGGATTGGGAAGAGAAGACAAATCAAATGCAATATACACTCAGGGCCAGCCTAACATAGATGCCCTGAGGGAAAAATACCCGCACTCTCAGCTAATGGCCTGCGGAGAAGACGTGGGTCTTCCGGACGGCCAGATGGGAAACTCCGAAGTGGGGCACCTGAATATCGGAGCAGGAAGGGTTGTATATCAGGACCTGGTGAAGATCAATAAAGTTTGCCGCGAGCACAAGATGCTGGAAAACAAAGAGATCAAGGCTGTGATGGAATACGCCAAAAAAGGCCACGCCCTGCATTTTCTGGGCCTGGTTTCAAGAGGCGGAGTCCACAGTTCGCTGGAGCATCTTTTCGGCTTTCTGGATACAGCAAAGGAGTGCGGTCTGGAGAAGGTTTATGTCCACTGCTTTATGGACGGAAGAGACACCGACCCTAGAAGCGGAAAAGGATTTGTCGCCGAGCTGGAAGAGCACATGAAACAAAGCTGCGGCAAGGTGGCTTCCGTGTGCGGAAGATTCTATGCGATGGACCGCGACAAGAGATGGAACAGGATCAAGGAAGCCTACGACCTTCTGACAGAAGGCAAGGGAGCCTCTTTCACCTCCGCGCAGGACGGTATCCAGGCGTCTTATGACCAGGAAGTTACAGACGAGTTCATAAAGCCGATATGCATCGTGGAAAACGGCAAGCCTGTTGCCACCATCAAGGAAAACGACGCTGTCATCTTCTTCAACTTCCGTAACGACCGCGCTCGTGAAATGACCTCTGTTTTAACTCAGAAAGACATGCCGGAAGAGGGAATGCACACCATTCCGCTTTACTACTGCTGCCTGACTCCATACGATGACCAGTTCAAGGGCCTTCACATACTTTTTGACAAGGAAAACGTGCATAAGACTCTGGGAGAGGTTGTTGCGGCAGCAGGAAAGAGGCAGCTGAGAATCGCCGAGACAGAAAAATACGCCCACGTCACGTTCTTCTTCAACGGCGGAAGGGAAGAACCGTTCGAAAACGAGGACAGGGTTCTGGTTGCTTCACCGAAGGTTGCCACATACGATTTGCAGCCGGAAATGAGTGCTCCTGAAGTTGCAGAAAAGCTCATTGAGGCAATCCGTACCGGCAAGGAAGACATGATAATTCTCAACTTCGCCAATGGAGACATGGTGGGCCATACTGGAGTGTATCCCGCTATCTGCAAGGCAGTTGAGACCATAGACAATCTGGTCGGAAGGGTTGTGAAAGAGGCGCGCAAGATGGATTATTCCGTACTGATTACCGCCGACCACGGCAATGCAGACTATGCCGTCAACGAAGACGGAACGCCAAACACTGCGCATTCCCTGAACCCAGTCCAGTTTGTTGTCGTGGACAAGGATGTAAAGACGGTGGAAGACGGAAGGCTCTGCGATATTGCCCCGACCATCCTTCATCTTATGGGAATACCTCAGCCAGAGGAAATGACTGGAAAAGTGTTGGTAAAAGATTAACTTGAAAACTGAAAACGATCGATGAGCACCCCTTTTGTTCACCTTCACCTGCACAGCCACTATTCCATTCTGGACGGAATGGGAAAGATAGAGGATTATATAGCCAGGGCGATGGAGCTGGATATGCCGGCGATGGCCCTTACGGACCACGGCGTGATGTATGGAATCAAGGATTTTCTGGATGCCGTAAAGGACGCCGAGAAAAAGACAGGCAAGACTCTCAAGCCGATAGTGGGATGTGAGGTTTATGTGGCTCCGGAAAGCAGGCTTATAAAGAAAGCCTATACAGACAAGCGCAGTGCCTATCACCTGATTCTTCTGGCAAAGAATCTTGTGGGTTACCATAACCTGATTAAACTCTCTTCCATCGGTTTTACCGAGGGTTTCTACAACCGTCCGAGAGTTGACCACGAATTGCTCCAGAAGTATCACGAAGGCCTTATCTGCTGCAGCGCCTGCCTGGCCGGAGAGATACCCCAGGCGATACTGAAAGGAAACATAGAAGAGGCCCGTTCTCTGGCCATTTGGTACAAGGGGATTTTCGGCGATGATTTCTATTTTGAAATCCAGAACCACAACTGCAGGATTCCCGGACAGCCAAACGATGTATTTGAGGCGCAGCAGAGAGTGAACCCGGTGCTCTACTCGCTTGGCGAAGAACTTGGCATCAAGTGCGTTGCAACCAATGACTGCCACTTTGTAAAGAAAGGGGACGGTCCGGCCCACGACCTTTTCATCTGCATCAACACCGCCAGCAAACTCACCGATCCGGGAAGGCTTCACTATACTCAGGAAGAGTACATGAAAAGCGGAGACGAGATGGCCGAAATCAACTACGGTCATCCGGAGGTGATAGCCAACACTCTCGAGGTGGCGGACAAGGTGGAGAGGTACGAGATAAACATCAAGCATATTCTGCCGGAGTTTAAGATACCGCCGGAGTTTGAAGACTCCAACGCCTATCTTAAGCATCTGGTTTACGAGGGAGCAAAAAAGCGCTATGGAGAAAACATTCTTCCGAGCGTGAAGGAAAGGATAGACTTTGAGCTGGACACAATCCGCGGAATGGGTTTCCCGGATTACTTTTTGATAGTCCACGACTTTATAACCCACGCCCGTTCGCAGGGTATATGGGTGGGCCCGGGAAGAGGTTCGGCCGCCGGCAGTGTTGTGGCATACTGCCTGACTATCACCAATATGGACCCGATAAAGTACGATCTTCTGTTTGAGAGGTTCCTTAATCCGGACAGAATATCGATGCCGGATATAGACATAGACTTCGAGGAGGAAAGAAGGGGAGAGGTATATGAATACGTGGAGCAGAAATACGGCAAGGACCACGTTTCCCACGTGGTGACATTCGGCACTATGGCCACCAAGCAGGCCATTAAGGACGTGGCCAGGGTCGAGGACCTTCCGCTTCCGGTGTCCAACAAGCTTACTTCAATGATTCCGGGCAGGAATTTCCAGGAAGAAATAAAGACCAAGGACAAGAACGGGAAGGATGTCGTAGAGACAAAAGAGTACAAGGTGAATTTTACCAACTGCCTTAAATTCGTCGAGGATTTCAGGAAAGAGTACGAATCTTCCGAAGACCCTAAAGTCAAGGAGACTCTGCATTATGCAAAGGAGCTGGAAGGGACCATCAGGCAGACCGGAGTTCACGCCTGCGCCGTAATTATAGGCCCTCACAATCTTATGGATCACATTCCTGTCGCGATAGCAAAGGGAGTTGAGGGATGGATTTCCCAGTACGAGGGAACCAGGATAGAATCCGTGGGAATGCTCAAGATGGACTTTTTGGGGCTGAGGACTTTGTCTATCCTGAAAGAGACACTGGAAAACATCCGGCGCCATACCGGGAAGCAGATAGACATGGACAGCGTGCCGCTGGACGACAAGGCCACTTTCAGGCTTTTCGGAAGGGGAGACACCATTGCCACCTTCCAGTTTGAAAGTCCCGGAATGCAGAAGTATCTTAGAGACCTTCATCCTTCCAGGTTTGAAGACCTTATCGCGATGAACGCTCTCTACCGCCCGGGCCCTATGCAGTACATTCCGGAATTCATTGCCAGAAAAACAGGCAAGAAGCCTATCACGTACGAACTTCCGGTGATGGAGGATATTCTCTCCGACACATACGGAATTACCGTTTACCAGGAGCAGGTTATGCTTTTGAGCCAGAAACTAGCCAATTTCACCAAGGGCCAGGCAGATACCCTGAGAAAAGCTATGGGAAAGAAGGACCTGAAGAAGATGGTGGAGCTGGAGGAGAAGTTTATCGGCAACGGAGCGGAAAACGGGTTTGACAATAAGGTTCTCGAAAAAATCTGGAACGACTGGAAAGAGTTCGCCAAATATGCGTTCAACAAGTCGCACTCAACCTGCTATGCGTGGATAGGGTACCTGACCGGTTATTTCAAGGCCCATTATCCGGCAGAGTTCATGGCCGCCAACCTTACCAAGAACTCTTCCGACACCAAGGAGATAACGGTTCTTATGGACGAGTGCAAGAGGATGGGTCTGACCGTACTTGGTCCAGACGTGAACGAGGGCGGAGTTAATGCAACAGTAACCCATTCCGGGGCGATAAGGTTCGGAATGGCCGCCATCAAGGGCCTTGGAACCCAGGTGGCTGAAGACATTGTGGCCCATGCCCCTTACAAAGACATCTACGACTTTGTGGAACGGGCCAGCCGCCAGAACATGAACCGTAAGACACTGGAAAGCCTGATCTATGCAGGAGCGTTCGACTCTTCCTTCCCGCAGATAAGGCGAGACCAGTATTTCATGGCCAATTCCAGGGGCGAGATATTCCTCGATTCGCTTATCCGCTATTCCCAGGATTTCGGGAGCCAGGACAACAGCATGGCCTCGCTTTTCGGCGAGCAGGACGAGGGTTTCCAGCTCAAGAAACCGGAAGTTCCCGCCATAACCGGCGAAATGAACCAGCTGGAGTTCCTCAAGAAGGAGAGAGAGCTTGTGGGAATGTACATTTCTTCACATCCGCTGGATATTTTCCGCTTTGAGCTGGGCAATTTCTGCACTGTCTCTCCTGGCGAATTTTCCACCCTTGTAAACCAGAGTGCGGAAGCGCAGATAGACGAAAAGCAGGACTATTATCTTGGCGGACTGGTTACAAGCGTGAAAGAGAAACTCACGAAAGCCGGGCGCAATTTCGTGAGTTTTACTCTTGAGGATTTCTCCTCCAGTATGGACTTCAGCCTGTTCGGAAACGCTTACGAGCAGAACGTGAGTTACATAAAAGACGGCAATGCCATTTTCATGAGGGCCAAGATCCGCAGAAAATACAAAGATCCGGGCTTCGAGGCAAAAATAGAGTCTATAAGATTTTTGTCCAACATAAAGGAAACCGGGCTCAGGTCTCTGGAGTTAATCATTCCGTCACAACTGATTACCAAAGACTTCCGCACGGAGATTATCAAACTGATAAAAGAGTATCACACCAGCCGCCGAAGCGAAGGCGTGGGCAAGACTCCGGTCATCATGAAAATCGTTGAAGAAGACAAGAAATTCACGGTAGAGTATGCGACCAAGTTCCTTGTGAGCGTGGAAAATTCGTTCCTTGCGGCTCTGGAGAAACTGGGAGTCGGGTACAAGGGCAACGTGAATCCTCAGGCGTTCTAGCTATTGCCAGCCCTGGGCCTTGATCTGAAGATGGTTGCCGTCCGGAGAGACCAGATGGCAGCCTTCTTTTGCTGTATGGCCTATTATCTCGAGGAAAGGATATTCCTTGCGGATTTTTTCGTGATACTCCAGAGGGAAGACATACATCAGCCTGCAGTCGTCTCCTCCGTTGACTATGGCGGTGGTGATGTCTATGCTGATTTCCTCTGAAACCGAACGGGCTTCAGGAGCGACGGGTATCTTGTCCAGGAAGATGTTGGCCCCGCAGCCGTTGTCCTTTGCCATCTGGAGGACGGCGTCGCCGAGGCCTCTTGTTATGAAATAGCCTGCAGAAGGCCAGATTCCGCTTTCTCGGAAAGCATCCAGTACAGACGGGTCTATTTCCGGAGTGAAATACTGGGACAGAAGATATTTGTACTTGTCCAGCTGAGGCTGGGTTCCGGTAAAGGCGGCCTTTTCCCTTTCCAGCACGTAGAATCCCATGCAGGCGCTGCCCAGATTTCCGTTGATGCAAATCAGGGAGTTTGGAGAAAGAGGCGGAATCTTCTCGGCGACGGAAAGGTCCTGCTTTCCAGTAGCGGTGCAGCTAATCATCAGCCCGCTCATGGATGGCACCAGATCCAGCGTGAGATGTTCCACGGAATGAGTCTTTGCCGCCGCCCGGATGCCGGTCCACAGCCAGTCTATGTGCTCGAAGCTGAACTTTGAGGAAACTCCGATGGTGAAATCCATAGAATACGGTTTTGCACATTTTGCATAGACATAGCCCATAGCGTTGAGGGCGGCCTTGTAGCCAAGATACTTGACAGGAGTGTAGGTAAGGTCGAAATCCACGCCCTCCAGCATAATCTTGTTTGTGGTTATCCAGTTGCACCCGTCCTTGTCATTGGGCAGGATGGTTGTCTTGGAATTGGTGTACCCGCTGCCTTCGAACAGCCTTTCCAGAGCCTTCACTCTTCCGAGTTCCTTGATTTCCGTTCTGGTTGTCTCTTTCTTTTTTCCCATAATGCAAAGATAAAGAAAACAAAAGTTAATATTTACTATATTTGCCCGATATGAGCAATCAGAAGGATATACTGGAAGCAGTTGCTTCTTCCGAATATAAAGAAGGGTTTGTCACCGACGTGGAGCAGGAGTTTGCCCCGAAGGGTCTGAGCGAGGACATCATCCGCCATATCTCCCAGAAGAAAGGGGAGCCGCAGTGGATGCTGGATTTCCGCCTGAAGGCCTTCCGCAAATGGCAGACTATGGAAACTCCTTCCTGGGGGCATGTCCACCTTCCCAAGATCAACTACCAGGACATAATCTACTTTGCGGCGCCAAAGAAAAGGACTGCCGACAAGCTGGATCCGGAGCTGGAGGAGACCTTCGAGAAACTGGGCATTCCGCTCAAGGAGAGAAACATGCTTGGCGGAGTTGCCGTGGACGCGGTGTTCGACTCGGTATCGGTGAAGACTACATTCAGGGAAAAGCTGGCGGAAAAAGGCATTATTTTCTGCTCGTTTTCAGAGGCTGTAAGGGATTATCCGGACCTGGTCAGAAAGTATCTTGCCAGCGTGGTGCCCGTGGGGGACAACTATTTCTCCGCCCTCAATTCGGCGGTGTTTTCCGACGGCTCTTTCTGCTACATACCAAAGAACACCCGCTGCCCGATGGAGCTTTCCAGCTACTTCCGCATAAACGCGTCCGGAACCGGCCAGTTCGAGAGAACTCTGATTGTGGCCGACGAGGGTTCATACGTGAGCTATCTTGAGGGCTGCACGGCTCCCCAGAGAGACGAGAGCCAGCTTCACGCCGCCGTTGTGGAAATAGTGGTAAAGCAGGACGCCGAGGTGAAATACTCCACGGTGCAGAACTGGTATCCGGGCAACAAGCAAGGCGAAGGCGGAATTTACAACCTCGTGACAAAGAGGGGTTTGTGCGAAGGGTTCAACTCCCGTCTTTTCTGGGCGCAGGTGGAAACCGGCTCGGCGATAACCTGGAAATACCCAAGCACCATTCTCAAGGGAGACAATTCTTTCAGTGAGTTTTACAGCGTGGCCGTCACCAACAACTACCAGCAGGCGGATACGGGAACCAAGATGATCCACATCGGGAAGAACACCCGAAGCCGCATCGTAAGCAAAGGCATTTCTGCCGGATGCAGCGAGAACAGCTACCGCGGAATGGTGAAAGTTCTGCCGAGAGCCACCGGAGCCAGGAACCACTCCCAGTGCGACAGCCTTCTTCTTGGAAGCAAGTGCGGGGCGCATACCTTCCCGCATATAGAAAGCGCTAATCCTTCAGCGATAATAGAGCACGAGGCAACTACCTCCAAAATCGGCGAAGACCAGCTTTTTTACTGCCTGCAAAGGGGTATTACTCAAGAAGATGCGGTCGGGCTGATAGTGAACGGATATGCTCGTGATGTTTTGAACAAGCTTCCTATGGAGTTTGCCGTAGAAGCCCAGAAGCTTCTGCAGGTTTCTCTGGAGGGAAGCATAGGATAGTTAGAGATTATGATTGAAGAATATTTGCAGATACTTCAGAACTGGTTCAGCATAGACAATGTGCTGTTCGAATTTATGGGCCAGAAGGTCAGCTGCCTCGAGTGCCTTTGCACGCTGACCGGACTGCTTTGCGTGTTTCTGGCGGTCAAGGGAAAGGTTGCCAATTTCTGGGTGGGCTACATATACAACATACTGCTGTTTCTGATGTTCTACCAGCTGAGGCTTTACTCGAGCATGCTGCTCCAGCCGATATCTTTGGGCATCAACCTGTTCGGCCACTACCGCTGGACTCATCCGAAAGATTACGAGAAAGACCAGAAGTCACAGCTCAAGGTTACCGTTTTCAACAACGGCGAGAGGGCTGTGGTGCTGGCCGTGATACTTATGTTCATGTTCATATGGGGATACATACTCTCCAGGGTAGATATGTGGTTCCCTTCACTGTTCACATACAAGGCGTCGCAGCCTTACTTCGACTCTTTCATCCTGGGAACCATTCTTATGGCCCAGTATCTCTCGGCCCAGAAGAAGCTGGACTGCTGGGGCTGCTGGATGACTGCAAATGTCAGCAACATCATACTTCTGAAACGCAACGGGCTGGGCATTATGCCGCTGGTCTATGCCGCCTATGTTATACTGGCTGTCGGAGGATTTCTCACCTGGCTCAAGATGTACAAGAGGCAGCATTATTTCGACCTGAGGAAAAAGGTTGAAGAAAAGTGGGCCAAAGAAAAAATAGACTGAAATGGAAAATCTGCTTGAAATAAAGAACCTGCACGCCCGTATCGGCGACAAGGAGATACTTAAAGGTGTTGACCTTGTGATAAAACCGGGCGAGGTGCATGCCATAATGGGAAGAAACGGCAGTGGAAAGAGCACTCTTTCCGCTGTTCTGGCCGGAAACTCCAACTATACGGTTACAGAAGGAAGCATAACCTATCGCGGACAGGACCTTCTGAAAATGAGCCCGGAAGAGAGAAGCTGGGCGGGAATCTTCCTTGGATTCCAGTATCCGGTCGAAATACCGGGAGTGACAAATGTCAACTTTATGCGCACGGCAGTAAACGAGCACCGAAGGCAGAAAGGCCTTCCTCCTTTGAGCGCAGCCGAATACCTCAAGCTGATGAGGGAGAAGATGGCCTATGTCGAGATGGACCCATCTTTCTCTTCCAGAGGCGTGAACGTGGGATTTTCCGGAGGCGAGAAAAAGCGCAACGAGGTGTTCCAGATGGCGATGCTCTCTCCGCTTCTGGCAATTCTGGACGAGACAGACAGCGGCCTTGACGTGGATGCCCTGAGGATAGTTGCCAATGGAGTAAACCGTCTCAAGACATCCGAGAACGCTTTTGTGGTAATAACTCACTATCAGAGGCTTCTGGACTATATCGTTCCCGATGTCGTGCACGTTCTGTACAAGGGCAGGATAGTCAAGACAGCCGGCAAGGAACTGGCCGCTGAAGTGGAGGCTCACGGCTACGACGAGTTTGAATAGCGGAAATGGAAGAGTTCAGATACATACCAAAAAACGAGCTTTTCAAGTGCAGTGTGGATCTTCCTGGAGCACGGAAGTTCTTTGTGTGGGACGGTGTGCCTGAGGGCCTGCCTTTTAGGGAGATGCCTGCTCTGGATGTTTCCGCTGCCTTTGATGTTTCTTCCAGGATGGAGAGGATGGATTATCCTGTCTGCCTGGAGTGCGTCCCGAAGAAAGCGGTGGAGATTGTTCCCGAGGAAGGAGTGCTGACGCAGGTGATTTTTGTCAGGGTCTCCCCTTCTGAGGTCTTGGGCAGGGTGAGGATAAACTGCGACCTTCCAGGCTCTTACGAGGTGGTCCTGTGTTCTCACACTACAGGCCAGGAGAGGTTTTCCACAAAAGAAACCGTTGAGGTAAACGTATGTGGCGGAGCAAAGCTGGATCTTGTAGTGATGCAGAACGAGAATTCGCTCTCGGTCCACAAGTCGGATTTCAGGATAAAGGCAGAAGAAAACTCGTCGCTGAAAATGAACATAATCACCCTGCACGCGGGGAATGTTTCAAACAGGCTGCAGTGCCTGCTTTCGGGAAAGAAGGCGGAATGCTGCCTGAACGGCCTGTACCTGGAAGACGGAGAGCAGAATATAGACACCGATATCACTCTGATTCATAACGCGGAAGAGTGTGTCAGCCATCAGCTTTTCAAGGGCATTCTCTCGGGTCACTCGCGTTCAAGGTTCACAGGAGAAGTGGTGGTCTCTCCATCCGCTCAGAAGACGGAGGCCTACCAGGCAAACAACAACCTGCTTGTTTCTGATGACGCCAGGGCTTCGTCAGACCCTCATCTTGTTATTTATGCGGACGACGTTAAATGTTCTCACGGCTCAACCGCCGGAAGCGTCGGCGACCAGGAACTATTCTATATGAGAAGCCGCGGTATAAGCGAAAGCGAGGCGAGGATTCTCCAGCAGCAGGCTTTTGCGGCGGCCGTTCTGGAGCAGGTTTCCAAGGGCGAGCTCAGGGAAAGGCTGTCGTGTCTTGTGGAAAGGCGCCTAAGGGGAGAAAACACAGTGTGCGCCGGCTGCGGAAAAGGATGCTGCTAGGCTAATCGTTGAAAACAAAAAAAAGAAAGATATATGAATGTGGGAATAGTAGGAACCGGTTATGTGGGACTCGTTACGGGAGCCTGTTTCTCCGAAATGGGAATGAACGTCACCTGCATAGACATTGATTCCAGAAAAATAGAAATGCTGAAAGCGGGCGAGATTCCGATCTACGAGCCTGGCCTGAAAGAGATGGTACTCAAGAATTCCCGCAAGGGCCGTCTGCATTTCGAGACCGACCTTAGCGCTGTGCTGGACAGCTTCTCGGTTGTTTTCGTGGCAGTTGGAACTCCTCCCGGAGAAGACGGAAGCGCAGATCTGAGCCACGTGCTGGAGGTGGCCTCCCAGTTTGGCCGCAACATCAAGAAATACACTCTTCTGGTTGTCAAGAGTACAGTTCCTGTCGGAACCAGCAGGAAAGTCCGCCAGAGAGTCGAGGAAGAACTGGAGAGAAGAGGCGAGAGAATCGAGTTCGACGTGGCTTCCAACCCTGAATTCCTGAAGGAAGGAGCCGCCATCAAGGACTTTATGTCTCCAGACAGGGTGGTGGTTGGAGTTTCCTCCGAGAAGGCCCGTCACATTATGGAGAAAATCTACAAGCCGTTCCAGATGTCCAACTACAGGATAATCTTTATGGACATAATGAGCGCCGAGATGACCAAGTACGCCTCCAACTCTATGCTCGCCACCCGTATCAGCTTCATGAACGAGATTGCCCGCCTGTGCGAAATAACCGGAGCCGATGTCCAGAAAGTAAGAGCCGGAATGGCAGCCGATACCCGTATCGGGAGCAAGTTCCTGTACCCGGGCTGCGGATATGGCGGAAGCTGCTTCCCGAAAGATGTCAAGGCCCTTATCCGCACCGGGCGGGACAATGGCTACAAGATGAAGATTATCAGCGCTGTAGAAGAAGTAAACGAGCAGCAGAAAAAGATAGTTTTCGCAAAACTCAAGAAGGGTCTGGGAACTCTCAAGGGAAAAACGGTGGCCCTCTGGGGACTTTCCTTCAAGCCGGAGACCGACGATATGAGAGAGGCCCCTTCCGTGGTTACTGCCGAACTTCTGCTGGAAGCCGGAGCAACTGTCAAGGTTTATGACCCGATTGCTATGGAGGAGTGCAAAAGACGCTATCTCGGAGACAGGGTCATCTATGCAAAAGACATCTACGACTGTGTTCAGGACGCCGATGCCGTGGCTCTTGTCACCGAGTGGAAAGAATTCAGGGTTCCGGCCTGGGACCGCATCCGCAAGGCGATGAAAGGCAACGTGGTTGTGGACGGCAGGGATATTTACACCCCATCAGAAATCCAGTCGCTCGGTTTCGACTACTACAGTATCGGAAGATAGTTTCTGTTATCTGAAAAACTAAAAAGCCGCCCCCAGAAAAGAGCGGCTTTTTAAATACTAAAACCTAAACCTACACTATATAGATGCCAATGAGTTGAGTTTCGTTGCACCAAGCACAAAAAATTATTAAATTTGAGAGCTAAAGTGTTTTGAAATCAAATCTTATGGCAAAAGATAATAGTCTAAGGCGGGAATTCCTGAAAAAACTGTCTTATTCAGTGGTGCATTTCAGGTTTCTGAACAGATGGCTGGTTCTGCTTATAGATCTTGTCATAGCTACAGTGGCCGCTTTCATTTCATATGTGGTGGCGGCTTATCTGACAGACTCGTTCTATTTCATAAGAATCGCATGGAACGCCGCCCTGCTTTCGCTGTTTACCAGTCTTGTGGCGTTTCTGCTCACGGGAACGTACAAGGGGATTCTCAGATACACCACCTCGCAGGAAATCTGGCTGCTTTGTTCGGCCACCATCGTCAAGATGGCCATCGAGGTCCCTCTGATACTTCTGCTGAGGAAGCACATGGGTTTTTCGGCCAATATCTCAAACGCCAAGATTCTCCTTATAGAATTCCTCAATCTGGGAACCACCCTGGCTTTCCTGTCTTTCTCAAGGGCCTTTCTGGTTGCCTTGTTCAAGTTCAGCACCAAGATCCAGCAGGTGGACATCAACAACATTCTGGTTTACGGAATCGGCGAGAAGAGCGTTTCCTGCATCCAGTATCTGGAAAACCTTCACGACTCTTCCTACAGCGTGATAGGAATGATCCAGTTCTCGGACAGCATCTACCACCACAACATCGTGGGAAAGAAAGTGTTCTATGTCAAGAACTTTGAATATCTGGAGAAGGTTATCGAGAAGAACAACGTCAAGGCAATCGTGTTTCCTTCCCAGATGGCGGCCGTAAACCAGAAAGACAACCTGATACCTTTTGCCATCAGGCTTGGAGTGAAGATATTCTCTGTTCCGGACACCAACGAGATTGACAAGGGCGGTTCGTCGGTGAGCGCCCCTCTGAAAGAGATAAAGATCGAGGACCTGCTCGGAAGAGAGGAGGTTGAGGTGGATATGAAAAGCATCGCCGCCTTCCTCAAGGGAAAGAACGTGATGGTGACAGGAGCCGCCGGCAGCATCGGAAGCGAGCTCTGCCGCCTGATAAGCGGATTTGACATCCAGAAACTGGTGATGCTGGACAGCGCGGAAACGCCTATGCACAACCTGACGCTGGAGTTCAACGATATCATCAGGCGGCACAAGGATTCCCTCTCCAAGGACGACCCTGTAGCCATTGCCAACGACAGGTTTGAGGACCGGTTCGAGTTTTTCATCTGCGATGTCAGGAACAAGATCCGGCTTGAAAGGGCGTTCAGCCTGTGGCATCCGGACATCATCTTCCACGCCGCCGCCTACAAGCACGTGCCGATGATGGAACTCAATCCGACCGAGGCCGTCAGGGTGAACGTTATGGGAACGATGCACGTGGCGCGGCTGGCGGTGCGGTACGGTGTGGAGAAGATGATAATGGTTTCCACCGACAAGGCCGTAAACCCGACAAACGTGATGGGCGCCAGCAAGAGAATCGCCGAGATTTACACACAGTCTCTCTCCAGGGCCATAATAAACGGCGAGGTGGAGGGCAAGACCAAGTTCATAACCACCCGGTTTGGAAATGTTCTTGGAAGCAACGGCTCAGTGATTCCGCTGTTCAAGGAGCAGATAGCTGCCGGAGGACCGGTTACCGTAACCCACAAGGACATTGTCAGATACTTCATGTCCATTCCGGAAGCCTGCCGCCTTGTGCTGGAGGCAGCCACTCTTGGAAACGGATACGAGATATTTGTGTTCGATATGGGCAAGCCGGTCAGGATATCCGACCTTGCAGAGAACATGATACGCCTTGCCGGATACAAGCCGGGAGAGGACATCCAGATCCAGTACACCGGCCTGAGGCCTGGCGAAAAGCTTTACGAGGAGCTTTTGAACACCAAAGAGAACACTCTTCCTACCAAGAACAAGAAAATATTCCTTGCCAAGGTCCGGGAGTTCCCGTATGCCGAGGTGGAGAAGAACGTGGACGATCTTATAGAGAAAGCCTCCAGGATAGACATTGTCTCCACGGTCCGCAAGATGAAAGAAATGGTTCCTGAATACAAATCCAAGAATTCAGTTTACGAGCAGCTGGACAAGATGATAGCGGAAGCCTCTGCAGTCCCTGCCTCACAAACTTCAGAATAAAGACCGATGCTTCAGGATTCCGACAACAAACGGGTGGCCAAAAATTCCATAATGCTGTATCTGAGGATGCTGGTGACTATGGTTGTGGGGTTCTACACATCCAGGGTCGTGCTGCAGGTTCTCGGAGAGGAAGATTTTGGAGTTTACGGCCTGGTTGGCGGAATTGTGGGAATGCTGGCTTTTCTGAACACCACGATGAGCGGCGCCACATCCCGTTTCCTGACATTCGAGCTTGGCAAGGGCGACAAGGCCGGCCTGAGCTCGATGTTCGATTCGGCTCTGGTTGTACACATCTGGATAGCGGTGATCGTGTTCATTATAGCGGAAACGGCCGGACTGTGGTTTGTCAACAGCAAGCTGGTGATTCCGGCGGAGAGGATGGTGGCCGCCAACTGGGTTTACCAGTGTGCCATAATTTCCGTGATGGTCAGCATAATACAGGTTCCTTACGTTGCCAGCATAGTGGCTCACGAGAAGATGGGCGTCTATGCCTACATAGACATAATCAACGTCACGATGAAGCTGGCCATAGTTTTTATCCTGGTTCACTCTCCGTGGGACAAGCTGATTTTCTACTCAGTGCTGATGATGGCGGTAACCGTGATAACGGGATATATCTACCGCAGGTATTCGGTAAGGCATTTTGAAGAATGCCGCTATACGCACAGCAAATCAAAACAGATGTCAAAGGAAATAATGTCTTTCTTTGGCTTCAACATGTTCGGCAACTTCGGGGCGATTTTCAACATGCAGGTTGTCAACATTTTGATAAACAACTTCTTCGGCCTTGTGTACAATGCGGCATCCAGCATCGCCGTGACGGTCAGCAACGTGGTAAGCTCTTTCTCCAGCAACACCATAATGGCATTCCGCCCGCCGGTGACAAAGTCATACGCGGCCAGAGAACTGGACAAGTCCGAGGAGTTCATGCTCCTGGGAATGCAGATGAGCCTTTTCTTTTTCGCGCTGTTCGCCATTCCGGTAATCGTTGAAGTGAAGACCCTGATGAGGATCTGGCTTGAAAAGGTGCCGGACCAGAGCGATGTTTTCTGCCGCCTGATGATAATGTCCATCCTGTTCGAGACGGTAAGGAGGGTGTGCCTGATTAGTGTCCACGCCACCGGAAAAGTGAAGCTGGCGAGCCTTTCCACGGGCATATTGCTCACCCTGAATCCGCTGATAGTGTATCTGCTGTTCCGGACGATGCATATAGTAAGTCTGGCGTATGTGAGCAATGTGTTTATAAACATTGTCCTGTCGCTGATAATAATGTATCTGGTCAAAAGGCTGATACCGGAGTTTTCCCTTCGCCGTCTGGTGGTGTGCGTTGTGAAGATGATGCTGGTGATAGCCGCCACGATGGCCATCGTCTATTTTTCCGTGAGAAGCCTGCCGGCAAATCTGCTCAGGATGCTGCTTTCGGCGGCCATTTCCACGGTTTTGCTGAGCGTGGGAACCTATTTCTTCTGCCTTGACAGGAGCAAGAGGCAATGGGTTCTGTCATTTGTCAAGAAGAAATTTAAAAGAAGTCAGGTATGAAAAACACAGTGACTTTGAAGAATCTCATACTGGACAAGGTTGTCGTAAGCGGCAACAAGGTGGAGTACCCGTTCCGTGTGGCAGATGCCCTCAAGAAGTATTTCACCAAGGATAAGATAACAATTGAGTACGACACGGACATGTCCGGCGTTCCCGAGAGCATTCTTTCCATTCCGTTCATAGGCTCTCTGGCCGGCCTGATGTGGCTGGCGGACATAGAGCTCTGGGTGAACGACCTGGACAAGACCTTCTACGAGGCCTTCTTCAGGATCAAGAGGGCATATCAGGAGATGCATTCGGACCTTCCGCTCAAAGGAGAGCTGGTGCCTTGCCGCTTTATGGAAAACACCACCCCGAAGACCGGAAAAAGCCTGCTTCTTTTCGGAGGCGGAATAGACTGCCAGTCTTCCTTTATCCGTCACGAAGACAGTATAACAGACGTGCTGAACATCTACGGCTGGCTCGGCGACATCGCTGAGGACAACAAGGTGGACCGCCACGACGACCAGTTCACAAAAAAGTTCTGCGCGGTTGCCGGAAAGACTCCGCGGCACATAAGGTCTGACGTTTTCAAGGTGCTGAACCTGACGCAGATAGACAAGGATTTCCAGAAGGCCCTCCACACCAACTATTGGTACGGCCTTCTCCATTCAATGGCTTTTATCTCGATGGGTATCCCGATGGCGTTTGAAAAGGGCCTGGACAGGATAATCATCGCGAGCTCTTTCAGAAAGGGCATTCAGGGATACTGCACCTCGTTCATCACCACGGACAGCCAGTGGAGCTGGGCGGAAAACGGAACCACCCTTCACGACGGCTTTGAACTTATCCGTCTGGAGAAGGTGAGGCTTCTGGTTGAATACCACAAGAAGAACGGCAAGGCTCTTCCGCTTCACGTGTGTTCTTTCAAGGACCACGAATGCTGCGTGTGCGACAAATGCTTCCGCAGCGTAGTGCAGATAGTTGCCGAGGGCGGAGACCCGAGAGACTTCGGTTTCGATATCAAAGGGTCTCTGAAAGATTTCTACAGCAAGGCCGCCCCGGAAAACGTGTATCTTTGGGAACTCCCGAAGGAAAGAGACCGCTACTGGCCGCCGACAATGGCCAGGATGAAGGAGAACTACGAGAACATCAAGGAGAAGGATTTCGTGGACTGGTTCACCACATACGACTTCAACAAGGCATACAAAGACGGAATAAAGAAATACTACAGGAAGAACTTCTGGAGCATACTCAAGAGGAAGCTGACCGGCAGATAGGATAGGATGAAGAAAAGGATATTCATAGCGATCCACTATATGGAGATTGGCGGGGCTGAAATCAGCCTCGTGGGGCTGCTTCATTCTCTGGACTATACCAGGTATGACGTTGACCTTTTCGTCTACCGCCACGTGGGTGAGCTTATGGAATACATTCCTTCCAAGGTGAACCTTCTTCCTGAAATCGGGGCGTACGCACATCTGGAATGCCCGATAAAACAAGCTGTTAAAGACGGCTTTCTAAGTCTTGCGACGGCCCGCCTGAGAGCCAAGCTGAAGTTCTTTGCCTACAGGAAGAAACACAATCCTTCCGACGACTTCGCCTTCCACCAGATAATGGCCCGCTCCACCGCATCCAGTCTTCCTTCCCTGGAAAAGTTCGGGGAGTACGACCTTGCGATAAGTTTTCTCCAGCCACACAACATAGTGCTGGAAAAAGTCCGGGCGAAGAAGAAGATATGCTGGATTCACACGGACTACAGCAAGGTGGCCGTCGACCCGCAGATGGAACTTCCGGTATGGAGCGGATATGACCATATCATCTCTATCTCCGATGCCGTGACGGAGGGTTTTCTGAAAGTGTTCCCGTCTTTGAAGGGCAAGATAGTGCTGATGCAGAACATCCTTCCGCAGAAATTCGTGGAAGACCGCTCGGCCCTTGTTCCAGAAGAGGAAGTCTTGACTCAGATGCCTAAGGAGGATGGAGTTGTGAACCTGCTTTCTGTAGGCCGCTACTCCTGGGCCAAGAATTACGATAATGTTCCCGACATCTGCCGCCGCATCCTGGAGAAAGGGTGCAGGGTGAAGTGGTATATCATCGGCTATGGAACGGAAGAGGAAGTCATTCGCTCAAAGATCGGCGAGTGCGCAATGGAGGGCAATGTCATCCTGCTGGGCAAGAAGACCAACCCTTACCCTTACATCAAGGCTTGTGACATTTATGTCCAGCCTTCCAGATATGAAGGCAATTCGGTGACAGTCAGGGAGGCGCAGATGCTCCGAAGGCCGGTCGTGGTTACCGCCTATCCGACCGCATCCTCCCAGGTGGTTGACGGAATAGACGGAAAGATTGTACCTTTGGACAACGAGTCTTGCGCCAGCGGCATCGCCGAGTTTGTAAAAGACACGGGCCTGAGGGAGAAAATAGAGAGAAACCTTTCCGTTTCCAGTTATTCGAACGAAGACCAGGTCAAGACGCTTGACACGCTTATAGATTGAGACAATGGGAAATTTGCAGGCGCTATTATATTATCCGATATTCCTTGCAGTGATGCTGGTGGTTACCATCGTGCATTTCTACCGCCTGTACCCTATGGACACAGACACTCTTCTGGACAAGAAGAAGCCGATGACCGTTCTGTCCATCCTTGTTCTGGCTGTTATTCTGTTCCTGGGTTTGAGGCCTATTTCCGGAAGGGCCTTCGGCGACACGTCCACTTATGCGGGTGTGTTTGTGCTGATGGCAGATGACCTTATGATGCCGGATAGCGCGACCGGAGACTGGCTGTTCAACATGCTGATGTACGGCTGCTCCAAGATAATGAGCGTGCAGGGATTCTTCCTTCTGGTGGAGATCCTGTACATTGTCCCGGTTTATTTTGCCTGCAAGCGTTTTTCGAAGGAGAACAGTGCCACTCTGATAATTTTCTGCCTGACAGCGTTTTCTTTCTTCTCCTACGGCGTCAACGGAATCCGAAACGGAGCGGCCAGCAGCATCTTTATGCTTGCTCTGAGTTACCTGAAAGGGGACAAGCCTTGGGAGAAAGTGACGTTTCTGGTGCTGAGTTTTCTCTCTTACAACATGCACCACTCGATGGCACTTCCTATTGCCGCAGCCGTTGCCGCTTACTTCATCCGTAACCCTAAGCTGATGTTCTATTTCTGGATAGCCTCCATCGCTGTCAGCCTTACCGTCGGAGGTGCCATTTCAGAGATATTCTCAAGTCTCGGGTTTGACGAGAGGTTCAACACATATATAACGGGAGATACGGTTGACGAAGCTGTGGTGAGGGACGTTTTCAGATGGGACTTTTTGCTGTATTCGTCTATGCCTGTGGTGCTTGGCTGGTATGTGATATTCCGCCGCAAGATATACACGAAGACTTATGCTATTCTGCTCGGAACATACATTTAC
>JAEEGL012851730.1_pt1 | contig 20099 bp, 13 predicted proteins | sample 9134231 | NCBI WGS metagenome assembly JAEEGL01 (sample SAMN16246548, study PRJNA631951) | gut metagenome | biome: gut microbiome; feature: rumen; material: fiber-attached | host: Bos | place: Iran: Karaj | collected 2018-10
GACGTAAAGGGCCGCACCCAGCCGAAAAAAGCCAAAAGCGTCGGCCTAAAACGCGAAAACGCCTCAACAGGCCGACGGAAAGGGTCGCACCCAGCCGAAAAAAGCGTAAAGCGTCGGCCCAAAACGCGAAAACGTCCCGACAGGCCGACGGAAAGGGCCGCACCCAGCCGGAAAAAGCCAAAAGCGTCGGCCCAAAACGCGAAAACGTCCCGACAGGCCGACGGAAAGGGCCGCACCCAGCCGAAAAAGCGTAAAGCGTCGGCCTAAAACGTAAAAACATCCCAACAAGCCGTCGGATAGGACCACATCCAGTAGAAAAGCGAAAAAAATCCCGGTGTTGGATGCACCCCCGTTGCGGAGGCATAATCCAGTTCCTTGTAGGAGGCCGGGGTCTGGGGCAGAGCCCCTGGAAAAGCTTTCGGCGCCGATAGTGTAATGCAGTGTCTTTCCTGCGTATCATAGAAGTGCGATAACGGAATAACTGTATCTCATATCCAGTTCCCCGTTATCGGCACAGCCGTCACACGCAGGAAAGCGAGGCTGTCAAGGGGACCGTGGAATAAACCGCAGCAGCCGTCTAAAACCTAAAAATATTCATAACGTAAATTCGGCTGCAAGGATTTATGCCGCGAAAGCCCCTTGACAGACGAAGAACGGAATGACCTGGCAGGAATTATATCTTTCATTTTTAGAAGTCATTCGTATAAATCAATATAGGTTATTATACTCAACTGTTATTTATTAACATGAAACGAACTTTATGCCGATATAAATATATGAGGGAAAAGTTGTAGTTACACGCGTGGCAGGAGCAATCGCTACCACAAAAGAGGGGAATATTATGAAGATAAAAAAACAGTTTAACAATCTGAAGGTGGGAGCAAAAAGAGTCTTTGTGGGACTTCTCATCACTAGCATGTTGTCTACTGCAACGGGAATAGGTTCAGTATTCACTTATGCTACTGTTGATGACGGTCTGACACCGACAGAAAAACAAATTGAAGAAACAACTCCAACTAGTGAAGATGATGAACTCACACCAACAACTGATCAGCTCGGCAACACACCTAGTGATGACAAGTCTGATAATGATGCAGACATTGTTGATGAAAACGATAATGATGACGAAGATGATGAGACCGATGTAACAAATAATAACAACCCTGATCCTGATTCTGAACAGAACCAGGATGCAATAAATCCTGATGACAATGACAACGACGATTTAATTGCTGGCGACGAAACTAACAACCAGCAGGACAAAGACCAGCAGGACGAAGACCAGAAGGACGATAAAAAAGAAGAGGACGAAGATAACCAGGAAGAAGATCGGAAGGAAAATCAGAACGAAAACCAGAACGAAGAAAACAAAGAAGATAACAATATAGACGAAACAACAAATGAGGATGGTGACACAGAGAATTCTGATTCTCCCAAAAGAGGTGGTGCAACAGATGAAGGTACCACTGATGATCACACCCATGATTACACATATTACTATTCATCCAATGAAGATGGAACACACGAAGCATACTGTGAATGTGGAGATCATGAAACTCAGGACTGCGACTATGGCGATGGAGATTACTGTGATCAGTGTAGCTATAAGAGACCTGAAGATGAAGCGACCGAATGCACAGAGCATAGTTACGATTATACAGACAACGGCGATGGAACTCATACCGGTGTCTGTTCAGTATGCGGAGATGAGATAACAGAAGACCATGAGCTCTCTGACTATGAGAAGACAGACGATGGCACATTAATGAGAAGCTGCTCACTCTGCGACTACGAAGAAGAAAAAGAAGATGACGGAGAATGTATTCACGAAGTAGATGATTGGACTGACAATGGTGATGGTACTCATACAGGTACCTGTTCTCTGTGTGATGAAGAGATTACAGAAGATCATAATCTTTCAAAGTGGATTTGGGATGGAGTAAGTCAGCATACCAGATCCTGTTCAGATTGTGATTTTTCAGAAACAGAAGATTGCGAATTTGATGAAGATGGAATCTGCACAATTTGTAATAATTATACAGGTAAGACAAGAAAGTTAATGGCGGTTAGAGGACCATTAAGGGATACATCAGGAATTCCGGATGTAGTTAAAGAGACTGTTGCAAATATGGAAAGAACTATTCCTGCTGCATATTATTTTCCTGCAGATCAGTCTGAGTTCTTTGCATACTTTGATGGTGCAACCGGGACTAACATCAGTGACCCCAATAGCACTAATATGCTATATAGATTCAAGAGGCCAGTAACTGATCGGTATTGGACGACCGTATTAGAGTCCGGTTCCGATGGACAATCTCTTGGACTGCAAGCTTTTAAGCTTGAAGATATAGTACTTGAATACTGTAACAGTCAACTAGTTGTAGATCGTGAGGTGACTTATTCATTACCAGATATATATTCTGTTAATATACGAAGAAAAGACATTACTAAGACTGATGTTATTGATCTTAGTCCGGGCTCTTATTCAGTTAAAACAAAAAATTATGTTCAAGTTTTGACAAATAACAGCGTTGTTTCTGGTACTAGTACAGTAAATGCAAAGGAATATGATACTGCTTTATCACTTAAGCAGTTTTATAATTTAGAAAAAGACTCAGCAATAGTTGCCGATAAATCTAAAACTGCAATATTGACTCGTGACACTGATTATACAGTTTCATATTCAGATGTTCCTGTTGCAGATGGTCAGACAACTGTTACTGCAACGATAGAAGGAATTGGGAATTACGGTGGGAAACTAACAAAGGATCTTATACTTACAAGACCGGATGATTTATCGTTCCTCTATAACAAAAAGACAAAGGTAGAAGACGAGTATACAGATAAGGTCATTTTGTCATCAACTTCAGCTGATTATACACTATCCCTGACCAATGAAGCTAATTCATATGGATCATCTGTTGAATTTACGGAACTTGGTGAATACAGACCATGGGTATATGTGAAGTATAGCAATGGAGAACCATTTAAAGTTCAGGTGCCTCTGGATGAAAACAAGACGATAAAAATTGCTAAAAGACATATGAAAGATACAGAGCTTTCAGCGATAGATTTTTCCTATATGAAAGATGTACCTTTTGTAGTAACTTACGCTCCGACTTTTGATGTTCTTGAATATAAAAAAGACTATACAGCAGAGTTGTATTTGTATGAAGGTGGAAGTTCAACTCTTGCGAGTGTGATTGAGGCAGATGGATCTTCAATATATAGACTGAAGGCAATAGGGGAAACATACGAAGGCGATAAGACTTTTACAAATAATTTAAAAATCAATCCTCTTTCATTGACATTCGATGGCAAAGCAAAAGAAGCTTCATATTTGGGAAAGGTTGAAATTGCCGCAGCAGACGAAGGGATTCTCATAAGTAAAGATAATAAAACATTTAGTAATAGCATTGTTTACAATACAGAAAATGATGGATCAGTAGATGTTGATATTTATCTGAAAAATAGCAAAACAGGCCACGTTGTACATCAGATAATAGACAATCTGGTTATAGTTAAAGGGGATATAAATAATGCAACAATATCGGATATTGATTATCCTTCTGACACGCCATTTACAGTTACATATGGCTCGAAAACTCTAGTCGCAGGAACTGATTATGACTTTGAATTGGCCACGAAGCCAGAAGACGGAGTAGTACTTGCTGATGGCACAACAAGTTATTCGTTTAAAATATCAGGAAAGGGCGATATTAAGGGGGAGGTGAATAAGTCCTTTACTGTTGCACCACTCAAAGGCATAACCTATGATGGCAAGAGTTATGACAATACTACTAAACCATCTTTTGATGCGAGAGTCGAGATTGGTGCACCTACGGGATATAAGATAGGTTTCGAGTCAGGTAAGCTTACGGATGGAACTATAACATATAACACCCCTGGTTCAGGTCAGTCTGTTAATGTATTTATTAAAAGCAAGACAGAAACTAATGACAGAATTGTGAAGCAGGAGTTAACAGGTATTTCGATTGTTCCTGTTGATATTAGTGAGTCAGCTGGTAAGGTTACAATATCAGATACAATTGATTACGTAGGAAACACTCCTTATGAACTTAATTACACTAAGGACAGTTATAAACTTGTAGAAGGAGAAGACAACGATTTTGTTACTGAAATAACTGATCCTTCAAGTACAAAGATTCCTATCACATCGCCTAAGGGAGGAAAGAAGCGAACCAAAAATACTATAAAATTTACGGGTGTTGGAGGATTTACAGGAGAAAGAACCAAGGAATTTACCGTTGATGATCAGGTTCTTACCTTCGATGGAGCTACACTTATTGATAGCAAAACATATATAGGATCAGTATCCATAGCCTCAAGCGGATGGAGCATTAGTCTGACTCCGGATGGTACTTATCAGAGCAAAGTCGAGTATGATAAAGAAGGGGAGAAACAGAGTTTTTATGTCTATCTCAGGAAAGACATAGGAACCAGAATGAATGTAACGATAGCTCAAAAGATAGATGAGCTTACCATTATACCTTTGCCTTACGATTTTGAGAGCTTCTTCGCTTCGATAGGCGGTTCACCTACCTTGGCTTCAGGATTGGTATACAATGGCAAGGCACAGAGCTTACTTGAGAATTACAAGTTTCCGACTGTTCCAACTCTACCTGACGATGCAACACTGGAAATTCTTTATAAAGGTTCAACTCCGACCAGTAAGGAAGAAGATTTTAAAAAGACTGATGCAGGAAGCTATGACGTTGTTTACAATGTCACATATAAGTATAAGAAATACAAAGACAGCGACAAAAAGGAACTGGTTGGCGAGAAGACTATCACAGTCTCGAAAGATTATGGAACAATATCGATCGCCAAAAAGGACATCAATGACCTCGCCACCAGGTCCGACAAAGTCAAGCTTACTTCTTCCGGCAACTTAGATTACGCTACCAGCAATGTGGATTTTGCCAAAGAAGCCTTCACCTTTAAGCTTGGTGATAGCGCATTAGTATCAGGAACGGATTATTCCGTTGCCGTAGATACGAACCTTCCTCCGACAGGAGCAGTAGCAGAGGCTGGTAAGTATTACGCTCTGAATTACAAAGGAAAAGGCAACTTTACCGGAGAAGTCAAAAACAGCATAGAGGTTGCAGAAGTCAGCGGCATTACATATAACGGCTCTAAAACCTTAAAAGAGAAATACTACGATCAGGTAGTGATCGTACCTCCGGATAACTATGAAATCAGTCTGGTTAGTGACAGCAATTATGCTGACTCTCTTACTTACACGGAGATAGGTAACAAACAGTCTGTTCAGGTTTATCTTAAGGAAAGGACAACCGGCAGGATTGTTAGCCAGAAGCTTACGGGCATAACCATAACAGCACTTAAGGTTCTTTATGATGGCAAGTCCGTGATGGCAGAGAGCTACCATGACAGTGTAAGGATCAGCGCCAGCGGTTTTGAAGTCAGCACATCAAAAGATGGTGAATATGCAAATTATTACACATGCAACAAGGCAGGAAAGGTACCTGATTTCACACTGTATTTCAAAGATAAGACTTCAGATTATATTAAGGAAGTAACAATATCCGGTCTTGTAATAATCAAGGACATTGATCTTCCTATTAAGTACAACGGCGGTAAATATAAGGACTGGTTCAAGACAGACGTCAAGATTACTTGTGAGGACAGTGACGGAACTATATTGTACCAGATATCCGAAGCTGGTAAGAACAAGTTCAAGGACAGCTATACTGTAACAGAAGATGGTGCACACGATTATAATCTGGACTTCAAGAACGTAAAAGACGCAACAGATATCCAAAACTTTACTCTGACCATCAGGATTGACAGAACAGCTCCTAAGGCAACCATTTCGATCGGCGATTACAAGAGTACATCCTTCAAAGAGAATGACACAATAGCTCTTACAACCAATGAAGAGCTTAAAGTAACCATCGATCCTAAGAAGACACCTTCCAGCATAGACTACATCCTTTATACTACATCGGAGAAGTTCTATGCAGCACCAGGTGATTTGTTAAAAGACATTTCTGAGAGCAGTGCATACTGGAAAGCCTATGATGACAGCAACAAGCCGAAGCTCAAGAAGAACAAGCGGCATTACTACTACGCAATCATCTATGATACAGCTGGTAACAAGACCTTCCTTTCAACCGGAGCAGTGATCTATGATACTCAGGCACCTCAAATGGTATCAGGCGCTACCACTGAATCAGAAGATGGCAAGTCCTTTACAGTTACACCTGTTGGAACTGACAGCCTCAGCGGTATTACCAACTTCATGCTCCTCTACAAGGAAATTACTTCAGATGACATGGAGAAACCTAGTGCAGATGAGATGCTCAAGAAGGGAATTTCCATCAAGGCAACTGCAGAGGGAGACAATACCTTCTCCGGCAAGTACACAGCCAAGGATCTCAAGGAAAGCAAGGATTACATGGTTTACCTGATGGCTGTGGACGAGGCAGGAAATACCAGCAGCGTAACTCAGAAGACCCTTAGATCTCACTCAAGGATCGAGGTTGATAACTATGTGAGCACCAAGTTCCATACTACCGACTCTACAGTAATGTATGCCAGGGAAGCCAAGAAGGCGTCCATAATATCAGAGAACGCCAAGTCAATCAAGTTCTTTGTAAGCGATACATTCTATGCAACTCCGGAGGATGTACGTACAGCTATTAAGGAAAAGAACTCTGATTGGAAGAAGTACTCATCTGACTATAAGCCGGCAGCAGTAAAAGATCAGAACAACTACATTTACGCAGCTATTGAGAACGAAGACGGCAGCACAACATATCTTTCAACAGGCAATATCATCTACGACACCATCGCACCTAAGATGGCAACAGCGACCGTAACACCTGCTGAAGATGGAAGCGGCTCAACTGTAGCAGCAGGAGGTTCTGATGAACTCAGTGGAGTAGCAAGCTTCAAGTACAAGTATTTTGTAGTAGAAGAAGGCACTACACCTACTAAGCCTACCAAAGAGGATCTGTACAACACCGGAACAAACATTGACATAACCAAGTCAGCTGAAGGTTCTGCAATGGGACAAACTAAAATTACGGATCTATCACCGGATAACAAGTACAACTTCTACTTCGTGGCTGTTGACAAGGCGAAGAATGTCAGTGAAGTCTTCTTTACACAGATTGAAGGAAAAGACGCTGTACCTGGCGGAGCAGCTGCCGGAAGCGGATCCAAGGCTGGCGCCGGTTCTGAAGGACTTACTCCTGCACCTAGTGGCATAGCAGGATCCGGCGACAAGGAGAAGACGGAAAAGAACTCCACAGGAACCGACAAGAAGGAGACTACCCCTGAAACCACAGGCGATAAAGATACTCCTATCAACCGAGATCCTTACATCGCCGATGCAACCGGCAACACCAAGATCGGTCTTGCACAGACCGGCGGCTGGACCAAGATTTCAGGCGAGGTTAAGACCGCTGACAAAGGCGCTGTAATCGAAGTTGAGATGAGCGGAACCAGTCATGTTTCCAAGCAGCTCTTTGAAGCCATGAACACCAGGGATGTATCCGTCAAGCTCAGGATGCCCAACAATGTACAGTGGGAGATCAAGGGCGATGCCGTGAACCAGAACAATATCTCTGACAAGGATATGGGAGTTAAACTTGGCAGCAGGAACATTCCTGAACAGCACTTGACTGACGTTGTCGGAAGCAATCCTCACATTGAGTTCTCCATGACAAGTCAGGAGAATCCTGGATTTGAGGCTATCATCACCATTCCTGCAGAGCAGACCAATGCCGGAATGAACGCAACACTCTACAAGTACGATGCAAAGACAAAAGAGATGACGATGGTGGGAACAGCTGTTGTGGATGACAACGGAAATGTACAGTTCCCGATTACAGATTTCGCCGATTACACGGTTGTCATCAGTCCTGAGAAAGCTCTTATGGCCACAGAGACCGCAGTGACAGAGGGAGTGATCGAGGGAGAGGATCAGACCAGAGGCGGAATGATCAGGCTCACAGACATATTTAACCAGAGAGGCGGAGCGCCTATATGGCTCTTCGTAATAGCCATCATCAGCGCAGGACTTTGCATAGCAATTCTATATATGCCAACATTCCAGGCCAAGGATGACGACGACTTCAGTAATTTCGCTTAAGATTTTACAAAAAAGGGGCCGGTGCCATTGGCGCCGGCCCCTATATTCATTTGTATGAAAAAACTCACAAGGGGTCAACTATGAAATTCTGTCAGATTACCAGGGAAAATTATTCAGCATTTGAACCTTTTATACCCGACAAGCTTGCTAACATAAGAAATGACAGGAGATGTCTTTCTCTTGGATTTTATGAGGATAAGACTCCTATAGGGGCAGTGATTCTTTTTGCAAATAATGCAGTTCTGGAGATCCGTTCTCTTGAGCATATGCCTCAGATCGAGGACGGCATATGTGAGAAGGGTGTGGCAGACTTTGTGACTGACCAGAGCTGGCCCAACATCTACAGATTGGAATACATAGTGGGCGGCACTGAAGAATTTTTGAGTGAGTATGATTTTACCATGCTGGAAATAGGCTATATTCCCATGGAGGGAGACGTGCGCAAATTCAGCGCTCCCCTGTATGAAATAGTCAAAGCACAGGGCCAGGCAGTCAATGCTTTTAAGAAATCAAAAGATTCTAAAGACGGAAGTGAATATATTTTAGGAAAAAATCTGACCAAACACCAACTTGATTCGTATAATAATATGTACCCATACAACCGATATTACCCGGACGAGAACAACAGCGATCTTTCGTGCTTCCTGGTAAAGGACGGGGAACCGGTGGCAGGGATTACGATGGCGGAAACAGAAGATGGAAAACTTGAATTCCAGTGGATGGATGCGAGAGGGCAGTCGCCCCAGGAAATAATGAAGCTGATATTCCATACCCTGGTAAATGCCCTTGGCAAATATCCAAAGGGCACCGAAGTAATCATCTGTCCCTTCACCGATGAGGTAAAGAGCCTCATATCCAAATTTGGGTTTACGGAAACTCCTGAAAATATCAGGACGAGGATCTATTCATATTATTTGTAAGCGTTAAGATGGAGATTTACCATGGGAATGTTCAAAGAGAGTTTTGATGTAAAAGAGAGACAGATCAATCAGGGTCCTGTTATTCAGAACCAGTTAGCACATAAAAATTCCGTTATGGAGCAGGCTCCTATCCAGGATAGAAAGCAGGACTGCATCCTTACTCTTAAGGGTGTTGAGCCGATCACAGCAAAAGAGCTTGATACAAATGTGACCATGAAGAAGATCACAAATATCAACCACGAGTCCAACAGCTCTGACAGAGAGATCAGAAAGAATGCTGAGAAAAAAGCTTTTTCCACAGTTAAGATCCAGAGGATGCTCAAAGAGCTTATGGGCACCGGAATATCTTTTGCTGAGATCATTAAGTCTGATGCCACACTAGGCAAGCTTAATTCCATTGGAGAAGGCGGAGACATTCCTGAGGACGTGCTTCAGAAAGTAAATATTCTTAAGACTCATGCACCTAAGGTTTATGAGAGGCTTCTTCAGATTGAGAGATCAATGCAGCTCATGGAGGAGAACGGAAACAATCATCCGGATCTCTACAAGAGCACCGAGGCTGAGAGGGACATGGCACAGAGACAGTGGGACTTCGTTCAGAAGATGGCCAATCAGACAGCAACTGCATGATAGAGAAAGATAATATATCATTGGGACAAAAAGTCATTGTTATGCAATGGCTTTTTAACTATGTGGAAGAATATACATAAGGAGCTATTAATGAGTAAAACTATTGAAACTAAGGCGGATGTCAAGAACGGCGTCGGAAGAATGATCTTTGCCATTATCTCCATCGTAATCGAGGTGGTAATCATACTGATCCTGCTGTTGTATACAGGAGATAAGGCAACATGGATATACGCTGTTATACGACTCATGGGAGCTATTTTTGTCCTTAGAATCTATGGAAGCCACAAGACGTCATCCATCAGAATGACCTGGATGCTGATCATTTTGTCCCTTCCAATATTCGGAGCCTTTTTCTATTTGCTGATCGGTTTAAACGGTCATTCGCTTCGAATGCGTAAGCGCTATATCGACGTAGATAGGATCCTTATGCCTATGTTGCCTAAAAATGATGATGTGGCTGATAATGTCAGGAATTTTGATGGACGGCTTTCAGGTCTTGTTGAGTATATCCGCCGTCAGGCAGGGTTCCCCGTTTATCAGAATACGAAGATTGAGTATTACGACGACGCGGATAAGGGGTTTGAGGCACAGAAGAGAGATCTTGCAAAGGCCGAGAAATTCATCTTCATGGAGTACCACGCCATTGAGGACGCCGGATGCTGGCATGAACTTCGTGACATCCTGGCAGAGCGCGTCAAGGCCGGAGTAGAAGTCAGGGTTTTCTATGATGATATGGGAAGCCTTGGATTCATCAACACAGATTTTGTTAAGAGAACGGAAGAATACGGAATTCAGTGCCGCGTCTTCAATCCCTTTGCTCCGGGACTCAATCTTTTCCTTAATAACAGAGATCACCGAAAGATCACGGTAATCGACGGAAAGGTTGGATTCACAGGTGGCTACAACCTGGCTGAAGAATACTTTCATCGCACAGAGCCCTTCGGTTTCTGGAAGGACACCGGCGTAAAGCTGGAGGGAGATGCTGTTCAGAGTCTTACAATCATGTTCCTTGAAATGTGGAACGCGATGCCCAGAAAAGGCAAGGTGGACAAGGATTACGAGAAATATATTCTGGCCAGTGGAGTTGAGCGTCTGGCCACTAAGAGCAGTGAATTGTTTAAGCAGGAACGCAAAGAGATCCATTCAGATATGACCAAGGAATATTTTGACAAGATGAAAGAGGCCATGTCAGAGGATGAGAGATACATATCAGTTAAGAACTCCGCTGAAGGGAAGGATCTTGGATTTGTACAGCCATATGCAGATTCTCCGCTGGATGACATACATGTGGGAGAGGACGTATACATAAGCATGGCTGAGAGTGCTCAGAAATACGCCTGGTTCATCACGCCTTATCTGATCATAACAGATGAGATGTGCCATGCCTTCTCGCTGGCAGCCATGAGAGGAGTAGATATCCGTATCATAACTCCCGGAGTACCTGATAAAAAGCTTGTATATAGTGTGACAAGATCTTACTACAACGGCCTTGCAAGAAACGGAGTGAGAATCTATGAATTCACTCCCGGTTTCTGCCACGCCAAGATGTCCATCGTTGATGACGTCATGGCTACATGCGGCACTATTAACCTTGATTACCGAAGTCTCTATCATCACTTTGAGAATGGTTGCCTCTATGGTAACTGCCAGGCAGTTATGGATACTAAGAAAGACTTTGAGGAGACCTTCGCAAAGTGCCAAGAAGTTACACAGCAATACGCCAGTGGCCGCGGTGCATTACTTCGTTTCGGCCAGATGCTGCTTCGCATAGCTGCGCCTTTGATGTAAAAATATGTTAATAGCGAAAGTCCCGGATAGTTGCTCCGGGACTTTTGATAATACAGTTGTGAGAAAAATGGGGTTGTAACAGATGACCGATCATCCATTACAACCCCATTACCGGTTGCGAATTATTTTTCATATAAGTTATTTTTACGACCACTGTTTTTGCGACGAACGTCTGCATCGCTTTTTGATATTGAGATAGTGGTATGGGAACTGGAGGTAGGCTTTGATATTCTTATGGTGATACCGCCGCCAGTCACTCCGGATAATTCATTATCGCTCATTTCGTGGATGTTTTTTTCTTCTGACATAATTCACAGACCTCCATGTGTTAATTGAGTGTATATCTTTGTTATAATTATATATACGATAATAAATCAATTATGTCAGTAGATTTTATAATTGTTTAATAAAAAAAGGATATAAAGATGTCAAAAATCGAGCTAAAAAGGTCGCATTCCCTTAAAAGAGATGCACTCAGAGCTATATATGCATGTATGATCCTGATGATGCTGGTGATGATTCTGGTGGGAGTACGGTTTTATGCGTATACCAGCATTAAGCTATACAAGACCGAGATAGTTCATTTTGGAGACTATGTCCTGTCATTGATTGAACGTGATTATGTCTACGAGATGTTTGATAAGACAAAGGAGATTTATGAATCCATACCGGAAGAAGAAAGAAAAGACGCTTTTTCCCAGGAATACAAGAACCATTTTTTACCTTTGATTGATGACAAATATGAAAAGGCCAGGCAGATACTTTTTAAATGCAGAGAGGAAGTTGGTTATTCGGACATATATATGGGATTTTATGACAAGGAGCATGAGAGGCTTGTCATGGTGCTTGACGGGGATATTGATGATTATTATTACATCCCGGGACAATATATTTCCAATGAGAATGGAGTCATTGAGAGTTGGGATAAGATTCAGAAGATCCTGACTTCCGATTGGTACATGTCTTTTGCCCATACTAATCTCATGGGATATGCTGCCACCAATTATGAGCCAATATACAATGAGGATAATTCTCTCATAGGGCTCGTGGGTGTAGACACAGCTGCAATGGATTTTTCTGACGATGCTATCTCGTATCTGGTGATCTTTGTACCATCATTGGCACTGGTATTTATGTTCCTGTTCATTTTGATATCCCGTGCCATTGACAAGAGGATAATAAGACATGTCAATGGTCTTGTGCAGGCAGCCAGGGCATACACACAGAGAGATAAGATAAATCTGACCGGATTCACCTCATATTTTTCCAGTATCAAAATTCCGTATTCAAATGAGCTGACGCAGCTCAAGGACACCATGGCAGATATGGAGAGTGATATCTACAAATCCATGGAGGAGATCCGCCGTGTCAGCACGGAAAAAGAGCGTATAGCAGCAGAACTGGATATCGCCGCTGAAATCCAGAGAGCCGCGATACCCACCAGATTCCCGGAGAACAGCAGATTTGATCTCTACGCCTCCATGAATTCTGCCAAGGAAGTTGCCGGAGATTTCTATGATTTCTTCATGGTGGATGATGATCACCTGGCAATTGTAATGGCGGATGTATCCGGTAAGGGTGTTCCTGCAGCTCTTTTCATGATGAAGGGCAAAGAGGTCCTCAAACACCGCACTGTCAGGGGAGGAACCCCCGCTGAAATCCTGGCCTATGTCAATGACGAGCTGTCAAAGGACAACGAGCATGCAATGTTTATAACAATCTGGCTTGGAATCCTGGACCTCAATACCGGCACAATTATTGCCTCAAACGCAGGTCATGAGTATCCTTTTATCATGGATCAGGATGGTATCTTCAAGAAGTATGATGACCCTCACGGCGTAGTTTGTGGTGCCATGGAAGGTATCGAATACGAGGACTACACCATGACCATACCTTCGGGCGGTGGCATTTTCCTCTACACCGATGGAATCCCTGAGGCCATCAATACTCAGGATGAAGCCTTCGGTCTGGGCCGCATCGAAACCAGCCTGAACTCCCACCCCGGCGCATCCTCAAGAGAGAGAATAGAGTTTATGCAGAAGGCTATCGAAGACTTCACCTCCGGTATCGAGCAGTTCGACGATATCACCATGATGTGCCTTATCATGAACCCGGAATCATGATACAAAGTTATGTGTTTTCGGCATTTTATTATCAGCAATACAGTGCACACAAGCTTCCAAATAAATTGCCGAATTAGATTATTATTCGTATAAATATATATAAAAGGGAAATCATAAAAGGAGGAACTTTATATGATAAAAAATGAGACAAAAAATAATGAATCAGTAAAAGAAGAAAAGTTGGTTGAACTCAACGAAATGGAATTGAACAATGTTGTCGGAGGCTTGACAGCAAATGAAAGTGGTAATGAGGATATTAAGGGTACCAAGGGTGGTAATCTCTTAACATCGAAAAAATACTGATATTTTCATGCCGTCAAGCATATTCTTTCGTATAAAATTTATAGAAAGACAAATATACCCAAAAAGAAGGTTTTTTCATAATGATATATAAAGAAAACTTAAACAAACTAACTGAAGAAGAGATGGAAAATGTTACTGGTGGTGTTACTTCTGCAAACGATATAAATAACCAGGGACAAAGTCATAACCCCGGATTAAGCGATCCGGATATTATCCTTAAAGGTACAAGAGGCGGTAATGGTTGACGATACTTAAGACCGCCCAAGCAGGCTGTCATAGGTGACACCGTACTTTTCCGCAATGTCCTTGGCATAGGACATTCCTTCAGGGGGAGCGACCTTGACTTTGTATGAGCGCTGGCCCTGATCAGAAAGCACAATGAGGGAAGCTGCCCGGAAGGGCGGCTTCTTTTTAGATATAGCACCATTATCCGTTCTATCGACGCTGTTGATGACATCAAGGTCCATGGCCAGTTTGTGCATGTGGGTGTTATATATTGTTCTGATTCCTTTATTCAATATCGCTCTGCAGCAATCCCTGGCTATATAGTAGCCCTCTTCAAAAGAAGTTGTGGAGAAGGTTTCGTTAAGCAGAAGGAGACTCTTTGATGTTGCTTCCTCATAAAGCTCTTTGAATCTCTTACACTCCTCACCAAGTCTGCCAAGGTCAAGAGTCTTGTCCTCGTCGGCGGGGAAGTGGGTGAGGATGGCGTCTGCAGGGACATAGGAAAAGCTGTCGCCGGTGACATAGATACCGCCCTGAGCCATAAAGACAGCCTGGCCGACGGCCTGGGTAATAGTTGTCTTTCCACCGCGGTTGGCGCCGGTAAGTATATAGAGAGTGTGATCCTGGTCAAAAGAGATATCGTTGGGAACCACATCCCCTGCTGAGATAGAGGAATCCTGTAGCAACTTCATATTGTAGATTCCTGCAGCGTCCAGTGAAGGAGTCGCATCACCACACCCCTCACTCAAGAGCGCATCCGGCTTACAGAACCTAAAACCGCGCTCCTGAAGTTTTTCAATATACTCAGCCCACCTGATATAGTAGATGAACTCAGGCATCAGGTCTGTGATATCAGTGATTGTGAGTGTTGTGTATTTCCCAAGTACATCCCGCAGATGTTTCACTGTCCGTGACAGCATCTTCTCTGTGATGTCATCCATATAGTTTGTAACACTACGGATGCTGTCGTCATTCTCAGAGATATATTTAATGCTCATAAGAGCCATTGGGCTAAGCGGTGGTATAACAGGAAGAGAGTTTCTCTCCAGTGGAGTCTTGGCTGTAAACTCCTGGAATTTGTAGTCGCCATCCCAGTCATTGCCGTTTTTAACATTGTCTTTTCCTGAGACTCTGTCCATGAAATTGCTGATGACACCTGACTTGGTAAAAGACTTATTATTCAGGGAAATGATACCTATACCAACAGCTTCAAAACGTTCATTGAGATTTATTCCCAGAGTGACGCTCTTAAGATTCTGAGTGTCAGCCCGAAGCAGAGAAATGTCTTTCTTAAGCTCGCCGAAGCCGTTGTCGTTGTACAAACCCTCGACATAGTTTTTGAGCGCAATAAGTCCCTCGGAGTGAATATCCGCATCAGCCAGACACCCGGTAAGAGCCTCTATGCTCTTGATATAGTCGTTCAGCTCGCCCAGCCTGTGGAGCAGGTCCCAGACCTGGGGCTCGTGGTCATGATCGTGCTTGAAGCTGCCGAACTCCCGGAGGAAGTTGATCTTATCAAGGGTCTCAACTATATCATTCCGCATCTTTTTATTCTTCAGGATGTCCTCAAACACGTCGCTCCTGAATCTGGCTGTGGTCGCGTCCTCAGTAAGCATTCTCATGACATTTGAGATATAAGTCTGCTCGGTAATCTTAGCAGAGAGCTTAGCGACAATTCCGTCCATACCAATATCATGCACGGAGGTCTCGCTCATTTTTTTATATTCAAGGTTTTTGTTTGGGAAAAGAATGCTTATCTTATCGGACATATTTTTCTCCTTGTGGGGAATACAATCATTAGCGAAAATTTATGCATAATAAGCTAATTACATCATACAAGAATTATAACAGTAATAGGCTATGTTTTTGAGTATAATAAATGCAGGCGGGTAATTTTTTTTGGTATAATTATCATACTTATACTTTAAAAGAACTGACTTCTCAGATGGGAATTGAAGACAGAGATATCCTGACGCAGGAAAAGCTGGAAACCTTAAGGGAACTTGAGAAAATGTTCTCTGACCCTAAGAACCGCTTTGTCATCTCCACCTTTGTAGATTACTTCCAGGCTTATCTTTTGAAGAATGGTAATTTGATATGAAGCGTGAAAACATCAACAGTGGCCAGTATCTGAAGGACTTTAGTGCTCTGCAAAAACGTGCAAATTCATGAAAATAAGGCCCTGAGCCTTTTGTAAGGAGGAAATAAAACATGAAACTAAGAAAATTTCGTGTGACAGGAATAATCTGCTGCGTGCTTACAACAGCTCTTTTACTGGGGGCATGCGGCGGAGCAGGAACAGGAAATGCACCTGCCGGCAATGGCACTTCCGGTGGGACAGGCAGCCTTGAAAACGGGATTCTGAGGGTTGCGCTAAACTCAGATATCGTAAGCATGGATGTTCACAAGACCACCAATGACTATCTTGTGCCCATGAATGTTTTTGATACCCTCTTTAAGGTGGTGAAAAACAGCGACGGCTCCACCAGCATAGAAAAGAGTCTTGTGGAGGATTACACGGTCTCAGACGATGGTCTGACCTACAATTTTACTCTGAGGAATGGAGTGGTCTTTTCTGACGGAACACCACTAACATCAGAGGATGTCAAGTTCACCTTTGAGCGAATGCTGACGCTGCCCGACAGCCAGCAGACCGACTACGCAGTAGCCATTGAAGGGGCTGATGCTCTGATGAACGGAACGGCGCAGGAGCTTAGCGGAATAAAGGTTGAGGATGATACGCACTTTAGCATCACTTTGGCAGAGCCTTTTTCAGTATTCCTTGCACAGCTTGCTACTCCGTCAACCAGCATTCTCTCCAAGTCAATTGTCACCGAAGCCGGCGACGATTTTGGAATTGTTCCGGAAAAGACCCTTGGCACCGGTCCCTACGTTGTGACCAAGTGGGATAGGGGATCCGGACTGACCTTTGCCTACAATCCGCTGTACTGGGGTGAGGAGCCTTCAGTGAAGCAGGTTACCGCCAGGGTCATGGATGCTTCATCTATGGATATGGCCTTCCAAAAGGGAGACCTGGACATAATAGACTGTCTGATGCTGGACTCCACTGTGGTTGAGTCCACCTATAAGACAAAGTATAAGGACAACATCGTTGCCGTTGACAGACTTGGAATAAACTATCTGATGCTCAATGAAAAGACAGGTCCTCTGTCCGATGCGAAAGTCAGAAAAGCAATCCAGTATGCCATCGACAGGCAGTCAATGCTGGACGCCATCTACGGCGGCGACGGCAAGCTGGAGGACGGTGTGTATCCCTCCGGCTGTCTTGGTTACAGTCAGGACAATCAGGGCTGGCTTAAGTATGACCCTGATGCAGCAAAAGAGCTTCTGAAGGAGGCGGGATATCAGGACGGCTTTGAAATGGAGCTGGCCCTGGACTCAGACGCGGCAGAAGCAAATAAGAACATGATCCAGATCATTGCCCAGAATCTAGGGGATGTGGGCATCACAGCCAATATCAAAAACTACGACCATGCCAGCTGGCTGGACCTTCGCAACAGCGGTGACATGGAGTCATTCCTGGCAATGTGGATTCTGGATTTCAACGATCCCGACAATGTAATTTTTACTTTCTTTGGAAGTAAGGACAATACTAAGATCCGTTCAAACAACTATTCAGATGACGCAACCATAGCCCGGGTAGCTGACGCAAGGGGCATCGTGGATCAGAACGAGAGAATGGCAGAGTATGCCGCCCTTGAGAAAAAGCTGGTTCAGGATGATGCAGTTTGGGTTCCCATGTTCTCGCTCAAACACCTATTTGTAAAGAGTGATCGGGTATCAGAGTTCGTACCCCAGTGGGCAGGCTGGAGTGACATCTATTTCACAGGAGTTACACTTAAATAAATGACAGGTTACATCAGACGCTGCTTCGGGGTTGTCCTGGTGCTTCTGGGTGTAATGGCCCTTATCTTCATTGTACTTAGGATCATTCCGGGAGACCCTGCGGCAGTACTTTTGAACGAACATGTAAATGAGGAGACAATTGCCAGGCTGACGGCTTCCATGGGGCTGGACAGGCCGCTGCCTGAGCAGTTCTTTAGCTACCTGACGGGTGCGCTGCAAGGCGATCTGGGGCAGAGCTACTATATGAGACAGCCCGTGCTGTCTCTGGTTCTTGATGCCTTTCCTTACACCTTAAAGCTGACCCTTCTGGCAGCTGTATTTGCATGGCTGTTCGGAATTGGAACCGGTGTTATATCAGCACTTCATAGGGACAGGCTTCCTGACTATCTGTTCAGGGGGCTGTCCCTTTTTGGCGTTTCCATGCCGGTGTTTATGGTGGCTCTTTTCCTTCAATATCTGTTTTATTTTAAGATGTCTCTTTTGCCCCTGGTCTATGACGGAAGCCTTATCTCAATGATACTTCCGGCTGTGGCGCTGGGATGGAACAGCGCCGGGAGCGTGGCAAGACTCACCAGGTCCAGCCTCATGGAACAGTCAGACCAGCCCTATCTGGATACAGCAAGGGCCAAGGGACTGACCACGAGACAGGCAGTCCTTACCCACGGCCTCAAGAACGCCATGATCCCAATAATAACCATGATGGCGCTGCAGCTCTCAGGAATGCTGTCGGGAGCTGTCATAACGGAGAGCGTATTTGGCATAGCGGGACTTGGCAAGCTGGCCCTCACAGCAGTGCAGACCAGAGATATGCCTCTATTGCAGGGAACAGTTCTTTTCTCAGCCCTGGTGATCTCACTGGGGAATATAATAGCGGATCTGATAAATGTGTGTCTGGATCCGAGACTCAGGGTGTAGACATTATGAAGACATTTTTTCAAAACAAGGCAGCAGTTATCTCCGGGGCCGTAATTGTCATAATTGCGCTTATGGCGGCTTTGGCACCCGCTTTTACCAGCTACGATCCCACAAGGCAGGAACTTGCCGACAGGCTTTTGGCGCCGGGAGCAGGGCATCTGTTTGGGACGGATGAGCTGGGAAGAGATGTGTTTACAAGGATGCTATACGGAGCCAGGATTTCGCTGGTGATTGCCGTGATTCCAACGGCGCTGGCGGTGCTTGTGGGGATGATCATGGGCATCGTATCAGCTTACTACGGCAAAGCTGCGGATCTGATCATAATGTGGCTGGCAGACGTTACTCTGGCATTTCCGGGTATGCTTCTGGCCATGGTGATAATGTACACCTTTGGCGGCTCATTTCTATCGGTGGTGATCTCCATCATCATTATGGAGTGGGGGAGCATAGCAAGAATCGTCCGATCAGTTACGCTGTCAATAATAGAAAACGAATACATACAGGCAGCAAGATCCATGGGTGTCAGGCGAATAGCTATCATAACAGGACATATTCTCCCCAATCTGGTGCCGACACTTATAGTTCTTTTCACCTTAAATGTTCCGGGCTCAATCCTGTCCGAGAGTGCACTGAGCTTTCTGGGTATAGGAATTCAGCCGCCGATGGTTTCCCTTGGACTAATGGTGAATCAGTCCAAGTCGTTACTGTTTCAAAAGCCCTGGCTTGCGCTTGTTCCTTCAGGAACAATCATGATTTTGGTCATGGCCTTTAACTATTTGGGAGATGCGCTAAGGGACATTCTGGACCCGAAGACGAAATATTAAACTATGAATGAAGACATACTGCTGGAAGTAGAGAATCTTACAGTCTCAATCAAACAGAATAAAGAGACGATACACGTCGTAAAAGATGTCAGTCTTGCAATTCCGAGGAGGGGGATCGTGGGACTGGTTGGTGAGTCCGGATGTGGAAAGAGCATGACGGCCAAATCCATCAACCACATACTTCCTCCCTTTGCAGAGGTGACCGGTGGCCGGATGATCTGGTACGGTGATCCTGGTGAGGAAACCGACCTGACAGCGCTTGGAGAGAAAGAGATAAGAAAGCGCTGTGGGACGGACATTGCAATGATATTTCAGGAGCCCATGACATCACTTAATCCCATGATGTGCATAGGCGATCAGATAA
>JAEEGL016065727.1_pt1 | contig 20099 bp, 17 predicted proteins | sample 9134231 | NCBI WGS metagenome assembly JAEEGL01 (sample SAMN16246548, study PRJNA631951) | gut metagenome | biome: gut microbiome; feature: rumen; material: fiber-attached | host: Bos | place: Iran: Karaj | collected 2018-10
GAAGGTGTTGCCGCTATCGAAAAAGAACACGAAGAACGTTACCGCAAACTTCTGAAAAATATTCAAGACAAAATTGTTTTTTCTCGTGATGGCGATTGCATTTGGCAATGCTCCAACTGCGGACATATTGTTGTCGGCAAGTCGGCTCCCGAGGTTTGCCCCGTGTGCGAACATCCGCAGGCTTATTTCCAAATCAAAGCAGAAAATTATTAAGACATCCGTTTTTTAGAAAAATTTTAATAATGTAGAGTTGCAAATTTTGCGGCTCTGCATTTTTTTTGCTAACTATGCAAAAAGACTGCATAGTTGGCGTTTAATTTCGTCGCAGAAATCAACGGAATTTTCTTGACGAAATTTTGAAAAAATCATATATTTGAAGACAAAATTTAAAAAATTACAATTATGCGATTCATTATTACATTACGTATTAATGCACGAAAATTCGGACGGTTGTTGCCGCTGAATTATCAGTATGAAATGTCGGCGGCAATTTACAAAACATTGTCGTCTTGCAGCGAAGATTTTGCCTCTTGGCTTCACGACAACGGTTTTAAAACCGACGAAGGAAATTTTTACTTTTTCGCGGTTTAATATCCCGTCGTTTAGGATTTTAAGACAATCGAACCAGTTGGAATTGCTTTCTGACCAAGTATTTTGGCAGATTTCGTTTTTGCCCGAAAACTCTACTCAGACTTTCATTGGAGGCGTGTTTGAAAACCGTGTTTTTGAAATCGGAAATCGTGATTCAAGAGTTCAGTTTGAGGTGGCAAATATTGAGATTCTTCCGCCACCTGAATTTCAAGAGACGATGTGTTATAATGCTGTTTCGCCAATTTCGGTAAGTTTTAGGGACGAAAAATGGCGCGATTGTTATCCACGTACACTCGAAGAATTTGCTAATGCCGATTGGGTAAAAGAGCGTCTTTTGGTTAATCTTTTGGATAAATATTCTGCGTTTTACGGTGAAGATTTTCAAGGAGAAAGTTTCTTGGATTTTTCGGTTTTGACAGAGCCAAAATCATCGCTCGTAACCATCAAGTCAGGTACTTCTGCCGAAACCAAAGTCAGAGGCTTTATGTGCCAATTTACCCTCAACGCACCGCCAGAACTTCAACGTATAGCTTACGAATCAGGCCTCGGCGAACTCAACAGTCAAGGCTTCGGATGCTTGGAGATAATGTAAAAAAAACATTAAGAAATATTTGGTGTGTTAAGAGAAAGTTAGTATATTTGGAAATGAATAAAATCAAATATTATGAGATTGCATTTTAGAACAACACCTAATACAGAACCTATACCGACGGATTATTTTCCCAAAATGGTTGGTGTCTTTCATAAATGGCTTGGTAAAAATAACGACGAGCATGGAAAGGTATCTCTTTATTCGTTTTCGTCGTTGTTTAGGACGCAGTTGGATAGAGGAAAAATTTCATGTCCTAATGGTGCGGGATTTTTTATCAGTTTATACGATGAGTCAAAGGCCAAAAACATAATTCAATCAGTGCTTGATGCGCCAGAAATGTTTTCAGGTCTTATTGTTACAGACTTGACGATAGAAGAAGACAAAGATTTGTCCGACAGGGAAATCTTTTATTTTGCAAGCCCAATTTATGTAAAAACTTCGGATAAAGATAATAAAACCACCAAAGAGTTTACTTTTAATGACCCATCATCGGCGGAAATTATGACAGACTCACTGAAAACCAAAATGCGTATTGCAGGTTTGCCGCCTGACGATAGTTTGGAGGTGAAATTTGACGTTTCGTATTCCAAGAAAAAACATACCGTATTGTGGTACAGAAACATAAGTATGAGGGTTAACAAATGCCCTGTAATTATTAAAGGTCGTCCCGAAACCAAATCATTTGCTTGGAATGTTGGAATCGGTAATAGTACTGGAATTGGATTAGGTGCAATTTATTAAAACTTGAAAATTATGTACGCAGTAAGATATATAGGTAAATTCGGGTTTATTAAACCGTGGACTGCTGTTCGTGATGGAGAGACTTTCAGTCAGCAGTTTTTAACACCTTCAATTATAGAAGGAATCGAGAAAAAATTGTTTCCTGAAATGTTGGAACATCAAGGCGTTATATCAAAAATAGTTAGACATAAATTAAAATATTCGGCAATTGATACCCAACAAGAAGTAACGCAAACACGAGGTTGGAAGGTTACAAAAAAAGAAATGACCCGTGAGCGTTCTATTTTGAAGCGTGGGGTAATGCTTGACCCAATTTTGTATTTGGCATTTAATAATTATAATGATGCTGAAATTGCTGCAAAACAGCATATTTGCCTTTGCAGAAATGAAGATATTTTGCTGCCTGATGACGAAATATATGATTTTTCGGAGCAAGAATTTGCCGAACTTGACGGTTTTGAATTGCGTTTTGGACAGTTGGAACAGTCGTTCCTTGTTGGTTACAACCGTTTCGACAACGGCTCGCCAATGTACGGATGGATAGAATACAACGGTAACAAACTTTTGTAAGTATGACAGGCGATTTTGACAACATATTAGCCAAACACGAAGACAGCGGCGGAATGTCGCTGACGAAGCACTTGGAAAGTGTTTCTAAGGTTGCTGTTGTCATTGCCCGCCATTTAGGAATGGATGAAAATCTTGCTTACAAAGGCGCAATTATGCACGATATAGGAAAAACAAGCCCACTATTTCAACGTTCAATGCATTGCGGTTATAATCCGCCGCCCGATTTCGTGTTTCGGCACGAAATCGCATCATTATTCTTTTTGTCGCTTTTTGCAGAAAACGAGCGTCCGGCTATTATTGATATGATTGTGGCTCATCATAAATCTGTGTATAACGATGTTGGCAGAAAGGGACTTTTGGATTTGGATGGTGATATGGATTGTTTTGGCAGACATTCCGAAAAATTTGCAGAATGGAGCGAAACCGCATTGCAAATTTTGGAATTGTTTGGTATTAAAACTCATAAAATCCGCATTGAAGAAGCCGAAAATAATTATGAATTTGCCGTTGAATATTGTCACAAAAAGCAATATAAATATTCCAAATGGAAGGGGTTGCTTATGGCTGCCGACCATTACGCTTCCGCTTTGGAAGAAAAAACGGAACTCTCTATTGATAAGTTGTTTATAAAACCTGATTTGTCGTTTTATAACCGTCAACACAAACTTTATCCGTTGTCGTTAATATCCGCAAACGACAGCCGCCGTCATACTTTGGTAACCGCCCCTACGGGTGCGGGAAAAACTGATTTCTTATTGCGGCGTTGCAAAGGTAGGGTATTTTATACTTTGCCGTTTCAGGCATCTATTAACGCAATGTACGACCGAATCAAAAAAGATTTGAAAGATACTGATGCGCAGATTTATTTGCTCCACGCTGCATCGCGATTGAAAGTCGAAAATGGAAAAATTGCCGAAAGTATTTTGCAGCGGCATATTGGTGCGTCGGTAAAAATTCTAACACCTCACCAAATGGCATCGGTGGTTTTTGGTATCAAGGGTTTTGAGGCGATGCTGACCGATTTGAAGGGATGCGACGTTATTTTGGACGAAATTCACACTTATACAAGTGAAATTCAGGCAATTGTATTGAAAATAATCGAAATTCTGAAAACAATCAATTGCCGAATCCACGTGGGTACTGCCACAATGCCGACTGTGCTTTATAATAAAATCTTTGAACTTTTGGGTGGCAAAAACGAGGTTTACGAAGTTTCTTTGCCTGATGATATTTTGGATTCTTTTAATCGCCATATTATACACAAAGTTTCTGATTTTGCGTCTTGTAACGATATAATAGCCAATGCAATAGAATCAAACAAAAAGGTACTTATTGTTTGCAATCAGGTAAAACGTGCGCAAACGCTTTATGAAAGAATTGATGGTATTTATCCAAATATCAGGAAAATGCTTATTCATAGTCGTTTCAAACGTTGCGACCGTGCCAAATTAGAAAAATCTTTGAAAGACGATTTCAATACAACGAGCGATGCTTGTATCGTGATGTCTACTCAGGTAGTGGAAGTTAGCCTTGATATTAGTTTCGATGTTATGATAACAGAATGTGCGCCGATTGATGCAATGATTCAACGTTTTGGACGTATCAACCGCAAACGTACCGAAGAAACAATTGGCAAATTCAAAGATATTTACGTCGTCCAACCGCCTGAAAAAGATTCTGATGCAAGACCTTACGAAATTGATGTTTTGCAAAAGAGTTTTGATGTTTTGCCAAATGATAAAGTTTTGGAAGAAAAAACTTTGCAAAACATTATCGACAAAGTTTATCCCGATGCAAGGTTCTTTAATCTGAAATATTCAGGAGCGGTTTTTGAAAACGGCAAATGGCTTATTAGAGAACTTTGTCATAAAGATAAATCGGCATTGTTGGATGTTCTTGATATAAATTCTGTGGTTTGTATTACGCAGAGCGATATTGAAAAATACAAACAAAATGCCGCACAAAGAATGGAATTGGAGATTCCTGTTAACTATAAAACTGTGTCGTACAATAAATTGGATCAATTAACCGAAGGTTCGCGACCGTTTATCGTGCCTGACATTGCTTACAGCAATCAAAAAGGACTTTTGGCAGAATTAGCCAAGCCCGTTAATTATTGAACTTTAAATATTTAACTATGATAACAGCAACAATTGGAAAAATATTTTTGGAAGCATACAACGAAAAATTTGGCACCAACTACGACGCCAAAACATTTTTCGTTGAGGTTTATTATCCGTTGTTTTTTGATAGTAACAAATATTTACAGTGGGTTACAAATTCGCCTTTTGTGCAAATGGAGAAGGGTCAAAAGGTTGAAACATTGACACCTGCGGAGCGAAAAGATAAGTTGCAAAAGTTTATCACAAAGGTAGAACAATGCAAAACTCCCGATGCGAGCATTGCCCCCGGTTTTCCCGCTTCGGAAGCAAAAGAGTTTGCCACCACTTCGGGGCAAGTTACTAATATTCAGTTGCCAACCAAACTTGACGATATTTATTTTGCGTGGATTGGTTCAAGTTTGGGCATTGGTTTGGAAGGTGGTCTTTCTATTTTGTTTTCCGAAAAACAAATTCTTTTAGATTTGTTCGACGGTTGGCAATTGTATCGTAATTCGCTCAACGAGAACAATTTGCTAAAAGGCAATAAGATTAATACTTGGAATGGTCAATGGCTTTCGCACCGTTACGACAATTATAGTTACAATAGCGAACAGCCAATGGCTGATTTTGCCCCTTTTGTAGCCACAAAAGATGGAATGAACGTAAAGACGCAATCGTGGCTGCGTGTAATTGTAGGCATTGCCAAACATTTTGAAAATCCCAAAATGATTGGTTATGTTTACAATTTCGATAAAATGAATACCACAATTGGATTCATTCCGTTTTGCCTCGAACACATTCGCCGACCGTTCCAACTTTACAGACAACTTTTTGGCGAAACAGAATGTAACCGCGCTGAAAAATTGTGGAATACCGAAAAAGGTCTTAGGGTTTGCTGTTACCAAGGTGCAATTGGCATTGCGGCAATGAAACCGCAAAAATTGCAATCTTATATTATGGCAGACAAAGCCCCTAAGGTTAAGGACAATGACGAAGAACAGACAATTCAATTTCACACATATCAAATTTGGTTATTGGCTATGTTAAACAATCAAGAATTATGGGACAAGTCCCAAGAGTTTGCAAAAGTTTTGCACAACTATACTGCGCAAGGCAAAAATGGCAAAACTACCAATTCGCGGCAAATCGACACTGTGCTTGCCGCTACCAACAAAAAGTCTTTTATCGAGGCTTTAACTACCATTGCATCAGAATCTAATGAAGTCAACAGTATTGTAGAAATGGCACAGATTGTAAATCTGATGCCTACCGACAATGTGCCTTATTTGTTGACACTCATAAGGTTTCATTATGCCACATTACAGAGTAAATAATTGAGGTCTAATTTCTAAATTAAATTGAGATGACACCATACATATATCTAAGAGCCTTGAAACACGCAGAACACACTGTGTTTTGCGTTCAAGATGGTCAAAAGACGTATTTTGACCCGCAATTCAATCGTGTGGTCGCTTATTCAAGCGGTCAACAAGTAAAACGTTCCATTCTGCAAGCATTGACCGACGAATTGGGTGTACAGATGGCTCCTGTAACATTCAATTACAACATCAATGCAAAAAAAGAATTGGAAAACAAAGAGCCGTGGTCGCCGTGCGACCCCAACTATGTAGATCAATTGGTTGGTGGTTGGATGCGTGTAGGTGATGGCTCTGTAAAGAAACGCAGAAGCCCGCTTTCGATTTCCGCAATGCGCCCCTTGCATCCTTTGTTGGCAGGCGTTGACAAAGAGAATCTAACTTTCGACCGTAGCGACAACCCGAATCTTCATCCTGTCAACGTGAGAATGTCAGGCAGCGACCGATTGCTTACCGAAGAAGAAATCGAACTGTATCTCGAAGAAAACAACCGAACCCTTCCGCGCCGAAATTGGATTGCCGACAATGCCCGTACATCAGGATTGTTTGTGTATGATGTAGCAATTGATTTGCGCACACTTTTCTGTGTTTCTACCAATCAGCACGAACCCGAAATTTCAAAGGAAATGATTGAATTGCTTAAATCCAAAGGTTGGGTTTTGAGCAAAAATGTTTTCGGCGAATGTCTTGTTTTGCCTAAAAACGAACGCGAAAAAATCATTCCTGCATTGGCAAAATCGCTGATTAATTGGCGAATCACATCCAATCAGGCTCGTACTTTCAGCCTTATGGAAACACTTGCTGTTGCTGTAAGCAACAATGCAAATTCGTTGGCAGCCGCCATCCGTGCAAAACTCGTTGACGACGGCGAAAAACCGAAAGCCAAACCAATCATCGACGAAACCGCCGGTGCTGATGTATTCATCACTTTGCCGTGTGCAAATTACATCGTAACCGAATCTGAATCGGCTGACGCTTTGCAAAAAGCCGAGGCAAAACTTATCGAAATGCTAATGGCTTTTGATTACGAGAAGCAAATGTAATAATGATAAAGTGGTTGTTGAGGAAATTGCAACAACCACTTTATGTTCTTTGAAATAATTATCGAACCATAGGGGAATTGAAATAACACTGTGGCAGTTCAATACCCTAACCTCGTTGCATTTTAATCGTACCAGGGTGGAATTGAAATACTTACGCGCAAGTTTCAGAGGGTGCTGTTGAATACATTTTTATCGTACCATAGTGGAATTGAAATTTCGTAATAAAGTCATTCCAGTGTTTCCAAATAATATTTTAATCGAACCAGTTGGAATTGAAACGCTTGAAAGGTGCTAAGGCTCTGGGCGTTACATTATTTTAATCGAACCAGTTGGAATTGAAACTAAAATAATCATAACGCTTGTATCCGTCGCATTCGATTTTAATCGAACCAGTTGGAATTGAAACCTTACAGTCTTGCACGGTGTTCTGCGCAAAACCCATTTTAATCGAACCAGTTGGAATTGAAACAAATTGTTGGAGAATACGTTTTCTAATTCGTTTTTTATTTTAATCGAACTCGTTTTAATTGCAACAATTTGTTTTTGACTTTGGCGTAATATCATTATTTAAAATGTTAGTTTTGAACTCTTATTCCCACCAAAGTCATATCATCAATTTGCGGAAAATCTCCACGCCAATTTGTAACTGTTGTTTCGATAATTTTCATTTGTTCTGACGCAGGTTTGTCTGCAACATTCATGAGGGTTTCTTGTAACTGCATGGAAGTAAATTTCCGCTTGTTACCGCCAAGGTCGGTGCCGGTCTGGTCTTGAATCCCGTCTGAAAAAGTATAAACCATATCACCCGGCTCTATTTTTATGCTAAGCGATTGAAAATGTTCTTTTTCTTTGATATAACGGCCAATAGGCATTGAGTCCCCTTTGAGTTTTATCAATTCACCGTTGCGAATAATATAAATTTTTTGGTTCGCAATCGCATAACGAAGTTCCATATTTTCAAAGTCATAACAGCAAACTGTCATGTCCATACCGTCTCTGATGTCAACACCATTTTTTTGAGCCGCCAAAGTCGTTTTTATAAAATTTCTCATTTTGTCAAGTACAGTACCCGGATTAGCGGCATCGTTTTCTGTTACCATATATTCTTTCAGACCTGAAAGTCCAAGCATTGATAAAAACGCTCCCGGAACACCGTGCCCAGTACAATCAGCAACTATAAATACTTTGTATTTTCCGCATTGCGTGATATAATAATAATCGCCGCTAACAATATTCCTCGGACGGTAAAAAACAAAATTTTCGGGAAAAAGATTGTTGATTTCATTTTCGGACGGAATCGCTGCACGTTGAATTCTTTCTGCATAGTTGACACTGCTGATAATTTCGTTGCGTTGTTTTTCGATTTTGTCGCGTTGAACCTCTATTTCGTTTTTCTGCTGAAACAGCATATCATTTTTCTGCGAAAGTTCTTTGTTTGCTTTCCTTTTGATATTCAGCACTCTGAAAATATAAAACACCAACAGAGAAACTAAAAACAGACCTCCTATAAGAGAAATAATCAACGTTTTTAAGCGGCGTTTCTCTTCGTTGTGTATTTTCTCATCTTTTTCTCTTTCAAGCCCTTCCAACATTTTAGTTCTTGCAACTTCGGCATCTTTTAAGGCATTCAAAGTATTGTCGTTGATTCTCGATAATTTTAGTTCGTTATATATTTCCAAATTTTTAAGTGCGTTTTTATAATCGCCGATTTTGGAATATACCTCGTAAAGCATTTTATGATATGATTCTTTTGAAGTGCCGCTTTCCAAATATTTTTCCCAATTAGTAATTTCTGAAAGTGCTTCGTCGTATTTTTTATAAAAAACTAAATATTCTACGTATGTTTTTCTTGTATCCAAGTAGTTAGGATACATTCCTTGCGAAAAAAAATAATTGCTACTTTCTTGACAGAACATAAGACAACTATCGGCGTATTTTTTTTCGTCTGTTTTTTTCGCCAAGGTGATGTAAATATTTGACAATTCTGCGTATGTGTTGAATTTTCGTACTTGATAATATGTTTCTGCTGTTTGTAAATCATATATTTCAACTGCTTTTTTTAGATAATCTATTGACAAGTTGTACAACGTATCTGATTTGCGCCAATAAATTTCGCCCATGCAACTATAACACGAGGCGGCTCCTAACGTATCACCACTGAGGGTTACGTAGTGCAAAGCCTTTTCTAAATTTTCCAATGCGGCGTCTTTGAATCCTAATTCACTATAAACATTACCCATTTGTTGGTATGTGTATGAAATCATAGACGTATCTTTGATTTCGAGAAAAGTTTTCAGGGCGTTGTCAAAATAATAAAATGTGCTGTCATTGACTTTTAAACTATTGTAACATACTGCCGTTATTATATACGCAAGACCTTTTCGCGTTTCGTTATGCGCTTTTTGATAAAATTCTACTGCTTTGAGACCGTAAGGCAATGCATCTTGTGGTTGTCCGCTCATACAATAAGAGTAACCTATGTTGTAATTGTTAGCGGCAAGAAGTTCGTAATCGTCTTCGTTACAATAACTTAAAGAAAGTTTGTTGTATTTTAATGCGGTGTCAGTATTGTCAGTGGTTTTAGCAATTTCGCAGTAGTATTTTGCTTTTAGACTATCGGGTGTATTTGGTTTTATGATAGATAAAATGCTGTCGATTTCATGTTGCGAAGAATTGTTGTCTTGTGCAGAAACTGTTTTTGAAAAAAAAGACATAATTATAATAATGCAAATAAAAATCTGCAAAATATGTTTTTCTGCTGTATATATTTTTTTTGTCATTTTCCTTCTATATAATTCTGATAATAAAATACAAAAAGTGTACCTATAAAAACATTTTTTTGTATTTCAATTTTTTTTGTTTAGATTTGCCGTACTAATTTTTTTTTAACTTAACTTAAATTTTATGTTATGAAGACGATAGAAAAAAAATATCTGATTGCTTTTTGTCTTGTTACCTCGCTGTTTTTTTTGTGGGGATTGGCTAACAACATGACCGATACGTTGCTTAGTGCGTTTAAGCGCATAATGTCGATGTCTGATGCTCAGACCTCGTTGATACAGTCGGCGTTTTATGGTTCTTATTTTTGTTTTGCGTTGCCTGCTGCGCTGTTTATAAGGCGCTTCAACTATAAAAGCGGCGTTTTGCTTGGACTTTTGCTTTATTCAGTTGGTGCAATATTGTTTTTTCCGGCAGCGGAGACTGCATCTTATGCTTTTTATCTTGTTGCAATATATGTACTTGCTGGCGGGTGTTCAATTTTGGAAACTGCGGCTAATCCGTACATTCTCTCTATGGGTACGAAAGAGACTGCAACACGACGGCTTAATATAGCACAGTCATTCAATCCGATAGGTTGCATAACCGGTATTTTGTTGAGTCAGTTTTTTATTCTTTCAGAACTTAATAGTGCCTCTGCTGCCGACCGAGCCGCTATGACTGAGGCTGACCTTGCAGCCGTTCAACAGCACGAATTAAATGCCGTTACGGGAACTTATATGACACTCGGTTTTGTTTTGCTGGCTGTTATGGTAATAATGTTCTTGGTAAAAATGCCCGAAGGCGGTGATGATAGCAAGGATAGTGTAAAAGCTGCGTTTTCAAGACTTTTAAAAAATAAGCGGTATGTTTTTGGGGTTGTAACTTTGTTTTTTTACGAAGGTGCGCAAATCGGTGTCTGGTCGTTTACAATTAGAATTGTAATGCAGGAACTCGGTATTCTTGAAGCCGATGCCGCTACATATTATTTAGCGGGAATTTTCTGTTTCAGTGGAGCGAGGTTTCTTTTTACATGGCTGATGAAATGGTATCGTCCGTCAAAACTTCTGATGTTCTCTGCTGCTTTTGCGCTGTTTTTATGTTTGATAGTTGTATTTACTGCTGATTCAGGCATTTACTGTATACTTGCTCTTACGGGAATAAGTTTTTTTATGTCGTTGATGTTTCCTACAATTTACGGACTTGCACTCGAAAATGTCGGCAGTGATTCAAAAATCGGGGCTTCGGGTTTGATAATGGCAATCTTAGGCGGTGCGGTTATCACACCGTTGCAAGGGCTTATTTCTGATGCAGCCGGTATTAATATGTCGTATATCGTGCCTGTTATATGCTTTGCAGTGGTTTTAGTATATGCACGGGCTCTTGAAACAGGAAAATTCAAAAACTAATATTTGCTGATATTATGAAAAAGATTTTGTTTACGACAGTTTCGGCATTAATGCTCAACTGCTTTATTTCCAATGCGCAGGAATTTAAAATAAATGAAGCGGGCTGTTTCAATAATTACGGAGTTGATGTGGCTTGTTTTGATGATTATTATCCGGAGGGACATCAAGGCGGTGTTTGTATCATTATGAACGGCAAACGTTTAGCCACAAACGGCGACCTTAGGCTTGAACCAACGCCCGGTCAGTGGCAGCCCGTACCGAAAAAAGTTGACCGCAAAGTTTTGGACAATGTTATTTCTGCCAAAATGTGTTTCCCTGATACGAGTCGTCATTTAAAAGGTTTTAACCCGATGGTTTATCCTGATTTGGCGTTTTATTACACTGTGGAGACCAAAGCGGCTGGTAAGGCGATAGAAGTTACTGTCAACATAGATACGCCTATTCCCGAAAAATATAGGGGAAAAGTTGGTTTTAATCTTGAATTTTTTCCCGGCGAATTATTTGGTGAGCCTTGGTTGATGGACGATAAATCGGGAATTTTTCCTCAGCAGCCTAATGCTCCGCTTGAAATTTCTCAAAGTAATTTTAAGTATAAGGGAAATTTTGAAGGCAAAAACGGTTCAACAGTTGATTTACAAAAATTTACGGGTAGTGGTTATAGTCCGCTAATTGCCGATGACATAGTTGCTAAGCCTTACGCCGAAGGTAATGTTTTTGTTCTTTGTCCTAACGATAAGTACAAGAAAATCACAGTAGAATCGCCGTCAGCAGTTTTAAAACTTTATGACGGAAGAATGAATCATAACAATGGTTGGTTTGTACTCCGCAGCGAACTTCCCGTCGGCAAAAAAGGTGATGTCTTAAAGTGGAAAATTACTCCTGAAACTGTTAGTGATTGGCGTTATGCTCCCGTGATTCAGACCTCGCAAATAGGCTATTTGCCCTCACAACCAAAACGCGCAGTTATCGAAACCGATATTCGCGACAATTTTTCGTCTGAGGCAAAACTTGTAAAAATTACTGCTAATAACGAAGAAATTGTTTTTAGCCAAAAACCTACAACTTGGGGTAAGTTTTTGCGTTACAATTATTTGACGTTTGATTTTTCTTCTGTTACAAATCCCGGACTTTACAAAATTGTGTATGAAAATAGTGAATCAGTAGTTTTTAAAATAGATAATGATGTTTATCAGCGCGGTGTTTGGCAGCCGGTTATTGAATATTTTTTGCCGGTTCAGATGTGTCATGTAAGGGTTAACGAAAAATACCGTGTTTGGCATGACGCTTGTCATTTGGATGACGCACTTGTGGCTCAAACAGGCAATCTTTTTGACGGTTACGACCAAACGGAAACATTTTCGGGAATTGTGCCTGATACTCCTAAAAAAATCAACGTCGGAGGCTGGCATGATGCGGGGGATTTTGACCTTAGGGTAGAATCTCAGGCTAATGAATGTTATAATTTGTCGCTTGCATACGAATGTTTCAAACCTGAAATTGATGTTACCGCTATTGATTGGCAAAACCGTGTTGTGGAAATTCATGAGCCGGACGGTAAAAACGATATTCTTCAACAAATTGAAAACGGTGCGCTGACTATTGTTGCCGGTTATAATGCATTAGGACGGCTTTATAGGGGCATTATTTGCAACAATCTTCGCCAATATGTGCTTTTAGGTGATGCTTCTGCCATGACCGATAACGTTGTTGGCAGCGGTGATGACCGCAGAGTTTATACCGAAAACAATCCTTATCGCGAACTTTCAACATCTGCTTGTCTTGCAGCCACTTATCGTACTTTAAAAGGTTTTAACGACACTCTTGCAAACCGCTGTTTGGAAATTGCTGAAACCGTTTATCAGCACAATAAAAATGTCAGCGGATTTGCGGCTTTCGCAAAATATCAGGCAGATGCGGAGTTGTTTTTGTCTACCGGCAAATCTTTGTATCTCGACTGTATTTTAACGTTGACAGATTCGCTTGATAAATACATTGATAATTGCGGTTGGTATTTAGCGAGAATTGAAAAATATTGCGCTGAAAGGAAAGATAAAAAATGCAAAGCATTTTCTAAGGCTTTTTGTTCGGCGTTGAGTGCTTATAATGAGAGAATTAAAAATTCTACGATGGAAAATCCATACGGAGTACCATACCGTCCGAGAATTTGGGGCGCCGGTTGGGACATTCAGGGTTTTGGTGTAAAGCACTATTTTCTTGCCTCTGAGTATCCTACAATTTTTTCTCCGCAACCTGTTTTTGATGCTTTGAACTTTATTTTGGGCTGTCATCCTGGCTTAAACCGTTCGTCGTTTGCCTCTGGTGTGGGCGTGGAGTCGGCAACTGTCGGTTACGGTCTCAACCGTGCTGACTGGTCGTATATTCCGGGCGGAGTGGTTTCGGGTACGGGGTTAATCCGCCCTGATTTTCCCGAACTTTTGAAGTTTCCTTATCTTTGGCAACAAGTGGAGTACGTAATTGGCGGCGGTTCAACTAATTATATGTTTTTGGTTTTGGCGGCTCAAAAGTTAGGAACGAAATAGTATTTTGCGATTTTTTTTATTATTTGCAAAATAAAAAGGTCTGTTTTTGTGTTTTATAGTTGAAAAGACAAAACAAGATGAAACGGATTATATTTTCTATATTTTTAGTTTTTAGCACGGTTTCTGTGTTTGCGCAGAGCAGCAAAACAGTTAAAAATCTTCCTAATTATGACAACCGTTTGTGGCATTTCGGCTTTACAGTCGGCGGCAACAATATGGGTTTTAAGATTGACAAATGCGATGGTTTTTTTGCCGGCAAAGACGTTTATGGAATTGAGGCTGAAAAACATACGGGTTTTCACATAGGACCTATTTCAAACCTTCATTTGACACGTTTTGTGGATTTTAGAATGTTGTTTGACTTATCGTTCAATCAGCGTGATTTAGTTTTTTATTACGCGGGCGGCAGCGATAAGTCAGAAAAAAAAATCATGCAAAACGAAAGGGTTTCTTTAACAAGTACTTTGTTGGAATTTCCTGTTCACTTCAAATTCAAGGCTGAGCGTTGGGGAAATTTTGCACCGTACCTTATTGCCGGCGGCTGTTATAAATACGATTTGTCAGCAGGAAAAAGCAAAAACGGCGAAGATTTGCCAATAAAACTTCTTCGTCATGACCCTTGCGCAGAGTGGGGCGGAGGTTTGGATTTTTATCTCCAATACTTCAAACTCTCCGTCGAATTGAAATATTCGCTGGGTTTTTACAACACTCTCGACAAGAGCCTTGACAACGGTTATACCAACAGCATCAACAAGTTGTCATCCAACGCGATGATACTTTCGCTGCATTTTGAATAATTGTTTTTCTTTTTAAAAGATTATCGCGGCAGTGCCCATAAGAAGTGCTGCCGCTGCTTTTATGCCTTTTACCATAAAAAAGTCCTTTTTGTTTTCGGCAAAAAGCGGAATTGCGCCGTGTCCGTCCTGAACGATACAGTTTGCCAACAACACAAAAAACGGCACTGTCCCGGAGCAGTAAAGCGATATGAAAACGATATGCGGACCCGATTCGGGAATTAATCCTACCGCAACGGCAATAAGCAGCATAACGATTTCAACACGCTGTGAATCAAAGGATTTTACGGCTTCGTTTATGTCGAAAAAGTTTTCTGCCAAAAATATCACTGCAAGAGCCGCAAACGTCCAAATCAAGATTTTTTTGAAATGTTCTTTTATGACATGATTCCAGATATGGTCTTCAAGAAAATGGTTTGAAACGCTGATTATCACAAAGAGCGACAGCGAAGAAAGAATCAAAAACGTGATTTTAACCGCCATGTTTTCCGTGTCCGCGCCCTCGTGGTCTTCGTCAAAACCGCCCGTAAAAGTTACCGCAATAAAAAGCAGTAGCGAAATTATCAAAGTCAGACGTTTGAAATTCAGGTTCTTGAAATTTTCTTTCAGGCTGGCGGTGATAACCGTTTTTTCGGCGTCGTGAGTTTTGTGAAGGCGGAAATGCGCAAAGCCGCCGCAGTGTCCTTCGTTTTTGCGGACAAAAAACACAGTGATATATCCTGCTAAAATAGAGAGAATAAGCAAAACGCCGAAAATCAAAGCCGCTTTTTCGGGCATTAATGAAATCATCAAAAAGGCCTCATCGCCGGTTGTCGCGATAAGGTTTGCAAGCAGTGCGCCGAAACCGACAACCTCGTGCGTGTACATCGAAACCGCCGCATAAGAGCCTATGCAGCCGGGCAACAGTCCCAAAAATGACGATAATAAAATCTGAACCGAAGGCTTTTGCCGCATAAACTTATTAACCAAGCCCTGCGAGACAACGTTTACATATTCCAAAACCGTTATCATGCACAGGACAAAAAACGTTATAAGCAGGGTCTGCAATACAACCTCGGAAAAAAACTCACTTAACATTTACTTCTGCCAAAACCACTTCTTTTTCGTAGACTTTTTCTCTTCGGGCATTGTTCCGTTAACGGATTGAAAAATCTCGCTCCAACCCGGAAAACCGCCGAAATTTCTGTCGTCAATAAACATATCCGCATCTATTTTGCGCATAAAATTTCCTTCTTCGTAAGCCTCTTCGGGAAAATTTTTGTTGACGGCATAAAAACTTACGCCGTTGATGCTGCAAAACTCCACCGCTTCTTTTAAGAGCCGTCCTTCACGACACGTCCAAAGTATGAGACGGTGTTTCTTTTGGAGTTCCCTCAGAGTCTCAAAAGCAAACATTTGAGGCTTTCCTATTTCGGGATATTTGTCTTCGACAATAGTGCCGTCAAAATCTACCGCTATTTTCATCTGTTACAAATCTGATTTGGGGTCAATAAGTTCGTTACGCATTGCGGTGATTTTCACGCTGATGTCTTTGTAAAGTTGCGGGTCGATGTCTTTGCCCGGAATTTTTTCGTAAACGTTTTTGATATTGTCAAGACGCATAACGATTTTTTTGATGTCGCCGCTGTAATAAAAAGCAGAACTCTCCACCGTTACGTCCAAGAAATAACGGATAAGGTTGAGAAGTCCCTGTTTTTGATCCACGATAACTTCTTTTGTCGATTTCAAATCGTTGGAAGCGATTGTAAGATATTGGCTTTCAACCCAACCGCCGTAAATTACAAACGGAAGTATATTGTTTTTGTCGTTTTCGTCCAAATAGTTGCAGGCTTTCCAGTATGTTTCGTTTGCAATAGCACTCAGAGAGTCAGCGCGTTGGACGTTGTTGCTGATTCTTTCCACCGACTCAAACGAAAAACCTTCCGAAATGTCAAGCCTGTCCGCTATTTTTGAAGCCGCTCCAAAATACGTCAAAACTTCCTGCTGACGTCCGTAACTCGAACAATACGCCATGTCAGCGGAATACACGCCGAGAATCATAGCCTGCTTGGTCTCTTTCGCATATTTCTCTCTTGTATGCGACGACAAAAGCAGGTCTACGTTGTACGGTATTTCTTCTTTTACCATATACGTAAACAATTCCACCGGCAGCGGTATGCCGTATTTTGTATAAACGACATTCTTCACGTCTTTATTTGACGCAGTAGTTTCCGTTTCCTCGTTATATTTTGGTCTTTTGCGTTTGTCCGAACCCGAACAACCTACGATGCTGAAAAGCATAAGACAGAGAACGGACAATCTAAGTACTTTATTCATATTCATTTTTGTGCTAAAATTTTTTTAGTTCAAACAAAAAATTGCAGTCTGCAAATTTATATAAAAAAAACGCAATAACCGCCCTTTTATGTATATTTTTATTCGTTTTTTTGTTAACAATTTGTTTTTCAATGCTTTTATGATAGTTTTTGTTTAGGAAACGTTATCATAAATTTGGAGCCTTTGCCTTCTTCGGATTCTATTTTTATTGTTCCGGAATGTTTGCCGACAAACTCCTTGCAAATCAAAAGTCCTATGCCTGAGCCTTTTTCGCCGGAGGTGCCGGTCGTGGACTTGTTTTGCGAAACGGTCATAAGGCGTTTTACTTGTTCTTCCGACATTCCCACGCCGTTGTCTTTTATCGTGATAATAGTGCTTGTATCTGTCATAGAAGATGTTACAGCCACAAAACCGTCTTCGTTTGTAAATTTTATCGCATTTGTGGCTATGTTGCGGATTATTGTCAGGTACATCTGACGGTCTGCCCAAACGGTGTCCTCGTTGCCGGTCTCGTTGAGAAGGCTGATGTGTTTTTTTTGAGCCTGAATGCGTATTTCGTTGAAAGCCTCTTCTGTAACGGTAGTAACGTTCAGCGTTTCGGGCTTGAACTCTATGGAATTTGCCTGACTTCTTGCCCAAGTCAAAAGGTCGTTCAAAAGTTTGTATGCACTCTTACTTGACTGATTGATGACAAGTGCCATTTGAGAGTTTCTATCATCGTCATAATCTTGAAGCCTTTTGGTCAAAATTTCAGAAAGTCCCGTTATTGCGTTGAACTGGTTGCGCAAGTCGTGCGAAATTATTGAGATGAACTTGTTTTTGGTTTCAACGGCTTTTTCGAGTTCGGTGTTGCTGTTACGAAGTTTTTCCTCAATGCTTTTACGCTGCGAAATATCGGTTATGACTCCGCCGAGCAGTTGCGGCGTGCCGCTTACGATTTCTATTCTGACAGTGGCGCGTACCAAAACCCAGAGTTTCTCGCCGTTTTGTTTTACCATTCTGACCTCTTCTTCCAACTTTTCAATTTTTCCCGCGTTAACGTCTTCTATCGTTGCGGCAAAACGGCTGCGGTCTTCAACTGAAATCAAGTTGATAAAATCCTCCATTCCGCTGATTTTCAAATCGTTTGGCAGATAACCCAAAAGCCTCTTGAATTGCGCCGAAAGGTAAATTTTGTTTTCGTCGTAATCGTAACTCCATGCGCCGTCCTGACTGCCTTCCATAAAAAGTTCAAACTGATAGTTGCGCATATCGTTGCGTTTCATATAATCCTTCATTTTAAGGTGCGAGAGCCTTGAAACCGTGTTGTCGCCGATAATTAGGACAACGGTTGTTGGATTTATCATGAAAATATTGATTTTCAGCCATTTGTCATAAACTTTCGACTCGTATTCTATGCGTTTTCTCTCACCCGTCTCAATTACCGAATGTAAAGCGTCCGAGAGTTTCGGGTCATAACCGACAAGCATTGTGGAGAAATTTTTTCCGATGACTTTTTCTCTTGTTGTGGAAAAAATCTCGCACAAACGCTTGTTGACCTCCTTTATAATAAGTTCGCCGAAATTGTTTTCTTCCAAAAGCATAAAGCCTGAAAGTATGTTGTCTAAAAGCGTTCCGTATTCTTGAAGTGTTTTTTCGAGTTTGTCGTATATGGCGCGGACACTCTCGGTAAAGGTTTCGATTTTTATCCGCGTTTCTTTGTCTTTGAAATTTTCGGTATCGAGTTTCCTAAGACACGAGCAGAGAACGTCTTCTGTTTTTTTCTTGACGGTTATGTCTTCAAAATTTATGAAAACCATTTTTTCGCCGTTGCGCAAAACCGGCGCATACGAAACCCTTATAGTGCGTTCTTCTTCTATGCCGTTTTTGTCAGAAATGTATGTATGTTCTTGATTTCTTGTAACATGGTCTCTTAAAGCCGCCGCCTCGCCGTAGTCGCAGAGTTTGCAGCGACCACAACCGTCGTGAAAATATCCGGTGTTGAATTTTCTGCGGCTGCAATTTATGAGTCTGCCGAAAAGTTCGCCCGTAATGGCTTCTTTTGTAACGGAATATTGTTGGAGACAGGCGTAATTTGCCTCAACGATTCTGCCGTTGAAGTCCACAATTACAGCGGGCGTGAAAACCATATCGAAAATAGTTTCAAGATATTTGATGTTTTTCTCGATTTTTTTCATCGACTGCTTGTTGAGGTTTTTGAGTTTGAGCCTAAGAATCTCGTCTGCGGCGGGTAGCCACAGAAAATCGTCTGCGCCCTCCTCCAAAGCCCCGTCAATAAGGCGGCTATGAGCCTCCGTTCCGACAACGATAACCGAAGAGCGGTATTTCGTGAGTTTTTTTATCCGCCCTATCGTTGCGATGTCAGAAAACGTTGAAAGTCCGATAATTATCGTTTGATAATCACCGAGTATTACTTTATTTTCTATTTCCAAACAATCGGTCATACGCTCACATTCAAGGTTCATGGATGCCAAAACTCCCTGAAACTGCCTGAACTGCGCATTGTTGCCGTCAACAACCAAAACTTTCTCCGCCATAATTTTTCTCCTTTTTTTATCCGACAAATTCTTTTACCGTTTCGATGATTTCTTTTGAGGCTTTTTCCAAATCGTCGTTTATGATTATTCTGTCAAAATTTTTTGCATACGACATCTCTTCTTCCGCCTTTGCAACGCGCTTTTCTATTTCTTCAACAGAATCCGTACCGCGTCCTTGAAGCCTTTTTCTTAACTCCTCCACGCTCGGCGGCTGAATGAAAACAGAAAGTGCTTTGTCTCCAAAAATCTCTTTCAAATTGATTCCGCCTTTGACATCAACGTCAAAAATCACATTGTTGCCGTTAGAAAAAATCCGTTCAATTTCGCTTTTTAATGTGCCGTAATAACGCCCTTGATATACTTGCTCGTATTCCACAAAAGCGTTTTCTGAAATTTTCTTTTCAAAGTCATTGACGGAAAGAAAATGGTAATCTTTGCCGTTAACCTCTTGCCCTCTCGGCTGACGTGTTGTTGCCGAAACGGAAAATTCAAGCCTCAGTGCATTTTCTTTCATCAAAAACGAAATTAATGTGGACTTGCCCGACCCCGAAGGTGCTGATATTATAATAACTTTGCTCATAAGTCCCGTAAAAAAAATATTCGGTCAAAGTTAATAAAAATTTGTATTATCCAAAAAAAAAAGATAATTTTGCGCATAAATTTTTATGCATAAAAAAGATGAATAATATCGAATTATCCGAACAAGAACTTGTCAGAAGACAGTCATTGGA
>JAEEGL011199677.1_pt1 | contig 20098 bp, 10 predicted proteins | sample 9134231 | NCBI WGS metagenome assembly JAEEGL01 (sample SAMN16246548, study PRJNA631951) | gut metagenome | biome: gut microbiome; feature: rumen; material: fiber-attached | host: Bos | place: Iran: Karaj | collected 2018-10
AACTGGATCAAAACTTTCCATTTGAATATGTAATTTTGCTAATTCATTATCAGTATAATCTTTAATATTTAAATGTGCATTATTATTAAGTGGATCTATAAAATTATCAATTAATTCAATTTCATCTTCTTGTTCATCATTTATATTATCACCAAATGATAAAAATTCAGTTGTTAATATTTTTTTTTTCATTTTTTCTACTTCTTCCCATGTTTTTGGCTCAGATGTTATTATATTTATTGCTTCATCTACCATATTTTCTATATATTCAAAATCATTATTTTTCTTTTTTTCTTCTTTTTCTATTTTTTTCTCATTTTTATATTTGTCTAATCCTTCTTTTATACTATCAATAAAACCAATTCTTATAAATTCATTTAATTCTAAAGTTGGTCTTTTTTCTAAAATTGATTTTATTATTTTTATTATTTTAATTGCTAAATTTTTGTCTTCTTTTTTTGTTGATGAACTTAAACGAGAATAATGTTCTCCTAAATTCATTCTATTTAAATAATCTTCATTAATTGCAAATTCGGTTGAAATTTTATCTGCATTTTTTGATAAATAAAACCAGTCATGTATTATTTTTATAAATTCATTTGTACTTCCTTTAAAATCTCCCATTCTTGTTTTTTTTGATATTAATTCACATAATCCTATTATTTGTTTTTTTCTGTCTCCTTTTATTATTAAATTTAAACATTCTTGAGATAAATCATTTTCATTTACAAAATTTAATATTAATGAATATGTTTCTTTTTTTACTTTTTTTTTTGCTTTTGGTTGTAAATTTTGCATATATTGAAATAATTGATTATATATTTCATTTTCATTTTTTTTTTTTTTTTCTTCTTCATATTTTTTTATTTCTATATCATCATCATTTAAATTATTATCAGTTTTTTTTATATTATCTTTATTTATTTCTTCATTATTTCTTTCATTATTTGTATTATTTTCTTCTTCATTATCATCATTTAACCAATCATTTATATTTGTTTCTGTTCTTTGAGTCATAATTGATATTAATTTTAAAAAATATATAAAAAATATATTCATTCAATTATAAGTTCAATAAGTAAATATATAATAAATTTATTTTTTAATTTTGAAAAAAATATGTCATCCAAGTTTCAAAATGATGAAAAATTGAATTCAGAATTTGAAGAAAAAAAGTGTGATGAACAAAATGAATTTATGCATACATTTGAAATAAAACAACCAGAAGATAGTTTTGAAAATAATGAACATGAAGAAAATTTATCTCAACCTTCACCAAAACGTCAATCAATAATATCAATTACAAAAAAAGAAGATGAAGATTTTCATAATTTAAAATTTTCTCTTTTATATTTAATTTCATTTTTTATTACTTGTATAAGTTGTGTATATTATTATAGTTATAATAATTTTAATAATAGAATAATTTTAGATTATAAAGAATATTTAAATACTGATTTTCCATTTTATAAAATTACTTCAAAATATACTAAAGGAAGATTAATTTATATTAATTTACAATTAAATACAACAAATCATAATGAAGAACTATTATCAACTTATATTAAAGTTGTTTTTATTTTTGCTTCTGAAATTGTACATATCAAAATTTTTACAGATTTACTTGAAAATTATTCAACTGAATCACTTTATGATATGAGTGACCCTTATTTAAATTCAACTAATATTGATAATTATAAAGAAAGTAATATTGGAATTAAATTTTATGATTATCCTTTTAATTTTAGATTATTTAGAAAAGATGATGGAAATACATTATTTGATTCTAGATGTGAAAAAAATCAAAATTTAATTTTTTTTTCTCCTAATTATAAACAAATATGTACAATTATAAATAAAAAAAATTACCATTTTGGTTTTGAAGATTATGAAGATACAAAAAATTCATTTATTGAATTAAATAATAAGAAATATATGTTTTTTTCTAATAAAACCAATTCATTTCCATTTTTTTTATCTTATAATCCAGTTAATCAAACTTCTTATGGTGTTTATTTAATGAATACTGGTCCTTTATTAATTAATGTAAATCAAGAACAAATGTCATATGAAATGATAAATGGTTATATTGATTTTTATGTTTTTTCAGGACCAAATACTAAAGAAGTTATTTTACAAATGCAAAAAACAATTGGAATACCAATTTTACCTAAATTTAATTTAATTGATTGGGATTATTTTACTAAACAAAGTTATAGAATAGAAGAAAATAATATTATAAATTTTGATGAGAATTATCAATTAAATAATTTTAATAATTATCAATATGATATATCTAATTTGACTTTATATAATAATAATGAAACTAACTTATCTATTTTTTTAAATCCAATTATCATTGCTAAAAAATTAGAAGATTTATCATTTATAAATGAGCTTTTTATTCATAAATCAAATTTATTAGTTAAAAACAAATTATTATTAGATTATTTAAATATAATAGGAATTTTAGAAATAAGTAATTATTATCATTATCTAAATGAAAAAAGACCTTTAATAATATCAACAAAATCATCAGTATGTAGTGGAACATATAGTATAAAATATTTAAAAAACATTTCATTTTCATATGAAGGAATAAAACAATTAATAATAGAAAATAAAAGAGAAAATTTATTTGGTAATCCATATATATTAACAGAATTTAATAAGAAAACATATGAAGAAAATAAAGATAATGAAGAATTAAAACATCGTTGGTATCAAATATTAAGTATATTACCAATAGTTTCATCAAACAATATAGAAATTCCTTTATATTATAAAAATTTTAGATATATTTTAGGATTATATTTTTATACTTATTATATTGTAATTGCTTCAGAGGGAGGAACTTTTATTAGACCATTATATTTTGATTTAAAAAGTAGAAATTATACTGAAGAATTATTATTTAATGAAAAACAAATTATGCTTGGTAGTAATATGATGATTGTTCCTATTTCTGAAAAAAATCAAACTAATATTTCTTTATATTTCCCTTATGAAAGATTTTATGATTTTTATTCTGGTGAATTAATTAATAGAAATGGAGAAGGATATTATAATGTTATTTATAAAGATTATTTAAAAATTCCTCTTTTTTTAAGAGGAGGTAAAATTACTCCTTTTCAATTAATGGATATTTCTGAAAATGAATTATCTAAAATTGAATTTTCTACACAATTATTACTTAATAAACCAATTCAAATTGTTATTAGTTTAGATAATAATTTACAAGCAACTGGAAGAATTTATTTTGATAATTTAAATAATACTGATGCAAGGAATAAAAAAATATATTATAAAATGTTAATTTCTTTTTCACAAAGAACTTTGGATACTTCAATATTTTTTAAAGCATATTCTTTTAAATATAAAATTCCTCAAAATTTATTTAATAATTCAATAAATAAAATTTTTATTTATGGTTTTTCTAAATTTGGAGTTAAGAAATTAACAATAATGAATAAAAATGGAAGAATTCAATTAGATAAAACAAGTTATACATTTATGCAATCAAATGATATTTTAATAATAAAAGATATATCAATTCCATTAGATATGGATACAAAAATTTTAATATTATAAATATAATTGATATATATATATATATATTTAATTATTTAAATATTAATTTATTTTTTTATTTTTTTTTCTTAAAAATTCATTATGATTTTTTTCAATTAATTTTTTCATAAAATTACAAAATAATTCTCCATCAAAAACAGAAAGAACTTTACAATTAACCCAAGAATTTAAAGGTTGAATTTCAATATTATTATATATTCTTTTTTTCCATTGAATTAAAGCATATCTTTCATTAGAATTATAATCCATAATAATATTTAATATTTTTTCAGCTTCATCTAAAGGATAATCACCATATTCATTTATTTTAATATTTTTTGAAAGATATTCTTCAAAAATTTTTAAAAAATTTTCTGTATCTTCATTCATTGGAAGTGATTTTGCATAATCAGTTTTTTCAAATTCAAATATTGAATCAAATGCTTTGTCTTCTATTAATATTTCTAATCTTTGCCATGAATTATTTATTTTTTCAACACCAGACCATTTTATTTCATATTGTGTTAAACCATTTTCATCTTTTTTTTTATTTACTATTTTGTCAATTGAATATAATTTTACTTTCGAAGAATCTACTTCCATAATTTTTTTTTAATTAATTAATTATTAGAATATATTATATATTTATTTATATATTTTTTTTCATTATTTAAAATAAAAATTTAAAAAAAAAATATTTTAATTTTTTGAAAATATTTATTCATAATAACCTTTAGAATATTGCATTGGTTGAATATTATTTCTTAATAAATGTTGTTGTAAACCTTCACCATATAATCTATTAATAATATTTTGAGTGATTATTTCTTTTTCTTTAGATGAATAAACTCTTTTTTTAGGTTGATTAAAAGGATTAAAATTATTTTGTAAATCTAAACTTTTTTGACTTTTAACATGATTTGGATTTCTATCACTTTTATAATTATTTAATATTTCAGATTTTTTCTCACTAAATTCTTTTTGATAAAATGAATTTTCAGTATTAATATATGGTTTAAATGTTATTCCTTCTTCTTTATCCATTTCTTCTTGTATTTTTCTAATTTTACTTTTTTTATTTTTATAACTTGAATATAATCTTTCTAATCTTTTAATATCTAAATTTTTTCTTAATTTTGGTTTTTCTTCTTCTTCTTTTTTTTTAACTTCTTCTTTTATTTTTGAACGACCTCTATTTTTATTTAAATGAGGTTGAAATGTATATTTTTCTTGTTCGTTTTTTTTTATTGTCTCTTCTAATTTTTCTATATTTTTATTTCTTTTATCTTTATAATATTGTAATCTTTCACCAAAATTTTTATTTGATATTGATATTGATTTTGATTTAAATGATTTATTTAATTTTGGAGAAAATGAAATTTCCTTTTTTTCAATCTCATCTTTTTCTTTTTTTTTTGCTTCTTTCTTTAAATTATATTTTTTAAAATTTGAATATAATCTTATATAAACAGAAGAATCATCATCACTTTCAATTGTTTTTTTATTTTTAAAATTTCTTGTTGAAGAACTTTGATTTATTTTTGGATGAAAAGTACATTCTTTTAATTCTTCTATTTTATATCTATTTATTGATGATTCTGTTTGAATTGATTTTAAATCTTGAACATTATCTTTTTTTTTAAATGTATTTCTCTTCCATTTTGTAAATCTTTTAAAAAGTATTAAATATTTAATTGGTGAATTTTTTAAATTAAATGAAGATATTTTTGTTATTAATCTCTTCAATTTTTTTATTCTTCTATCATTTATTTGATTTTCATCATAGAATTTATTTAATATTTGTTTGATTATAATATCAAATAAATTTGAATTTTGAAAAAGGAAAGTTAAATATTCTTTAAATCCTTTAAGATAAATATTATCATTTTCTTTATTTTGTTTATTAGATATTTTTTGAATACATTGTTCAATTGTTTCTGGAACAACTAATCCCTATAATTTATAAATATAATATATATATACAATTTTAAAAAGATAATTAACAAATTTTTTGTCTAATTCCTCCATTTAAAAAAAATGAATTTTCCCTATTATGAAAATTAAAAAAAATAAATATTTAAAATTTAAAATATTGAATAAATAAATAATAACATTAATTTTATCTTTTTTTATTTCAATTTAATATTTAATTTGACATATTTTTCTTTTAATTTTTCTTTAATCATATCAAAACATTTATGAGCAATTTTTAGAAGAGAAAAAGCAACATCATTTTTATTTAAAGTATCATTTTCATTTAACTCTCCTTTATTAATAAAAAATTTTTTATAAACTCCACAATAATACTCATCAAAAAATTTTTCAATTTCACTGTCAAATACTTTAATTTTATTTAAATACAAATATAATCCTAGAAAAATATAATATAAATAAAGAACACTTTTAGCATCATTTAAAGCATATTGATACATATTTACAGTTAAAGGTCTAATTCTCCAATCACTTTTTTGATAACTTTTATCTAATTTAACATTTAAAAAAAATTTAACTAAATGATATAAAGAAGGTAAATTTTCAATTTTAAAAGTTTTTTTTAATATAATAGTTTGAAATATATTAAATGCTCTTGCAGTATCAAAAATATTTTTTGTTGTTATTTCAAAATTTGATAATAACCAAAATAAATCATTTTCACATCCATGAAATATTTTAATAATATTTTCATCTTCAAATATTGGTTTTATATATTTTATTATTTCATTTCTTAATTTAAGAGAATCTATTGTATATGTTTCTTTCATTGATGATATTTGAATTATACAAACTATTCCATCAATTTCACAATTATCACCATCAAATTCTGTGTCAATTCCTAAAACTTTTTCTTCTTTAATTTTTTCACTTATTTTTATTAAATCTTCTTCTTTGTCTATAAAATAATGGATGTAATTTTTATTTGATATTAAAAATTCATTTTCTATTTCTTCCTTTGATAATTTTTCTAATATATATTTTAGATTATTTATAGTTTCATTGTTTATATAATAATTTGAAGTTGAATATATTTCTTCATAATTAATTTTAGTATTTTTTACTGTTTTTTTACTTTGACATTTTTTTAATTGGTTTATTATATATTCTTTATAATTTTTATCAATTGTTATTTCAGATTTAATAATATCATAATTTAGTACATTATATGTTTTAATTTTTGTATTTATTTCTGAATTTTCATTACAATATTTTAATTTCATTTCAGTTAATGTATTAGTATAATATTCAACATTTCTTAAATCTTCTCCTTTTAATAAAGAATCTAAAGGTGTTAATGAATTAATATCTATTTCATTTATCATAGGGAGAAATTTATTTTCAATTATTGAATTATTATTTGAATTTTCATCTATTATAATTTGAATTATTTTATCAAATCTTTCTTTTCTATCTTCTTCAAATAATATATGTAAAATATTTTTATTTGTTAATGGTAAATAATCAAATATTTCTTTTTTTATTTCATTATATATTATTAGTTTATCAAATATTTCTTTATTTCTATTCTTAATTGATAATGATAATAAATTATTTGAATTAAATTTAAAAATTAAATCTATCCAAAGAGAATTTTCATAATTTTCAATTTGTTTTACACCATGTTTTTGAACATCAAAATAAGACAAATCTTTTTTATCTAAATTTATTTTTTCATTTTTTGAAAATTGCATATTTTCATTTTTATGGGATTCAATTAATAAATTAAATTCATTTATATTATCAAATATAATGAATACTTTCATTAAATTATAATTTAAAATGTCTTTTTGACAATTATTTTTAATTACATATTCTAAAATTTCCTTATAATAAAATTTAAATTTCCCATTTTCTTTATTTAAATTTTCATCAGTCCAAGAATCATCAACAATATAATAATTTTCTTCTTCAACTTCACTCATTTTTAATGATAAAATATGTTCATAAATACTATCTTTTTCTTTTATTTCTTCTTCATTTTTAATTTCCTGAATATCATTTAATTCATTATATTTTTGAGTTAAATAAAATAAAATAATCATATTCTCATCTTCTAAAATAATATCCTTAATTTTTTTTTCTCTTTGAAAAATAACATTAAAACATCTTAATTCTCCAATTAATAAACATTTCATAATAATTTTCCTTAAACTATTATTATAATCATTATTTTTATCAACAATTAAAAATTTCCTAAATAAATATTCAAAACATAAAAAACTTCCTGCTTTAATACTTTCATCAATTAATTTCAAAATTACCTTTTCATTAAAATACAATTCTTCACAATACTCAAATAAAATTTTCAAACATAAAACTCTTTTATAAACAACAGCATAATCAATACCTTTAAATCCCATATTATCACATAAATCAAAATCAACAACATTAAATTTCCCTTTATTACTCTCCATATTACCATCATTATTAATATCCTTCAATCCATTTTTATCAATATCAATTAAACACAAAACACTTTCCCAATTACCATATTGAACAGCTTGAATAAGTCCACTTTCTCCTCTAATATTAACTAAATTAACCTTAGCACCATATTTAAATAAAATTTTCATAGATTCAATTCCACTAGTTGAAGTAGCAATCATAAAAGGAGTATTCCCATCATTATCTCTAACTTCAATATCAGCACCATGTTCAATTAAAATTTGAACAGATTTAGGTGAATCGCAAGCATCACCTCCACTCATTTTTTTCCCTTGTCTCCCACCATAAGCACCCCAACATGCATTATGAATAGGATATCTATTATTTTTATCAGGTGAATTAACAATAATTCCTTTTTGTTCACATAATAATTTTACTATATCATCTCTACTATTCCAACATGCTTTACTTAAAGGACTTCTTCCCATTAATGATGTTTGATTAATATCAATATTTGGTATTTTTAATAAATATTTCATCATTTCTATATTACATGTACATGATGCCCAATAAAATGGTGAACGATTTTGAATTTCTCTATGATTTAAATTTACTTTTAATGTATTTAGTAAATAGTCTACAAATGATATGTTACATGAATATATTGCATCGTATAATGGTGTCATGTTTTCAAAGTCTAATGATTCCATGTTACAATTGTATTTTAATAATATGTTTAAGGCTGTTTTATCTGCTCGGGAACATGATATGTGACATAAGGTTTTAAATTCTTTTCCTCTTCGACTTTCTACATTTTGGTGTTTTAGTGATAAACATTCTTCTAAATGATTGTAGTCTTTTGATAAAAGGGATTCTATTATTTCTAAGGAGGAAGTTAGTTTATATGTGTTGTATAAATATTCCTTTTCTTTTGAGATATAAAATTTTTCTATTTTTTCTGGGTTTATTTCATAATATTTTATTTGGTATAAACACCATCTTTTTATATTTTTATAATTGTCGTTATGGGAATTTATTATTGTTTTATATAAGGGAGATGAAAAAATTATTGAATATAAAATTAAATCAAAATATGATAATGTGTTTAAAATAAAATTATTATATTTCAAAAATGTGTTTATATTATTTTCTAATTCATTTTGAAATTTATTTAAATTTAATTCTTTTAAAAATAAAATATGAGTTATATATATTTCCCATTTAGATATTAATTTTTCATCATTTATTTCATTATTATCTTTATTTATGAATTTTCTTCCTATTTTTAAAAAATTAAAAAAATGATAATATAAATAATTAGTAAGAAAAGTAAAATAATATGTTGTATTATTAGAATATAAATGATAAAGAGCACAATCATTATTAATTTGAATATTTAAATTAAATAAAAAATTTGGATTATTAGATAAATGAAATTCATCTAAAGTATCTTTAATTTTTTTCATTAAAGTTGGTTTTACATTTTCTGCTAATTTTGGAAAGTTAGGAGGATTAATTTTAAATACATTTGTTTTATATATTCTATTTAAAATTGAACTTTCCCATAACATATTATTTTTTATTTAAATAATTAATAAAATTAATTGATTTGTTTTACTTTTTTTTAAATAAAAAATTAATTCATAATAACATTATTTTTTACTAAATTTTTATTTTTTTTAATTTAACAAATAAAAAATATATTCATTTCCTCTTCAATATTTTAAACAAATAAGACTCTTTTTATTAATTATTTTTAATCAGCATTAAAATATTAAATTTAAAACTATATATACCTTAATAAAGTAAAAAATTAAATAAAGTAATAACATAAATAAAAAAAAAATTTAATAATTTAGAATAATTAATTTAAAGAACATTTAGATTTTTTTTATAAATTGAAAATAGGAATAAATGATATAGTATTAGATTTAGAAAATTCAGAAGATAATAATGTCAAAATTAAATTAGAATTATTCTTTCAAATAATGATATATTATAATATGAATTAAATATTTTTATAATTATAAAAAATATCTCTAAATTTATCAAAAATAATAAACATCTTTTTAATTTATCAAATGATGAAGAAATTTTAATTTTTTGTCACTATTGTAAAAATTGGAATAATAATTATTATATTGAATCAAATTTACAAAAAAAATATGAAATAGATAAATTATTTACTAAATTAAAAAATTCTCATTAATATAGTAAATTTTAGGTTTATTTAAATAACATATTAAATATGTTTTTTTTGTTATATTTTTTTATTCAAAAATAAGTTAATTATATGCTTTTTTATTTTTTTTTGTTTTATTAATTATATTATGTCTGATAATAATTTTAGAGATGTGTCTTCTTGTTTATTATTTTCTATATTTGAGTCTTTTTTGGGTTCATTTTCTTCTTTTTTTTCTTCATTATTTTCTTCATTTATTTCTAAATTATTTTCTTCTTTTTTTTCTTCATTATTTTCTTCATTTATTTCTAAATTATTTTCTTCTTTTTTTTCTTCATTATTTTCTTCATTTATTTCTTTATTATTTTCTTCATTTATTTCTAAATTATTTTCTTCTTTTTTTTCTTCATTATTTTCTTCATTTATTTCTTTATTATTTTCTTCATTTATATTTAAATTATTATCTTCATTTTCATTTAAATTATTTTCTTCATTTTTATTTAAATTATTTTCTTCATCCATTTTTTTATTATTTCCTTCATTTATTTCGACCTTATTTTCATCATGTTTTAGTAAATTACTTAATTCTTTTTCTTCTTTTTTTTCTGGTTTATTTATTTCTTTTTTTTCTATATCATTTAATTTTTGTTCTTCCTTTTTTGAATCATCATTTTGAAATTTATCATTTACATCTTTAATATTTCTTATTTTTTCGGTTAAACTTTCAATTTTATTATCAATATTATCATCTACTTTATTTTCATTGTTATTCTCATTTAATTTTGGTTCTAAATTATTCATTTTATATAATTTTTGTAATCTTTCATCAACTTCATTAAAACCAGAATTTTTATCTCTAGATTCCTTTTGTTTATCTTTGTTAATAGCAAATTGTTTTAATTCATTTTTCAAACTTTCAATATATTTTTGTTTTTCTTTTGGATCTCTAATATTATAATCTTTAGGTTTATATTCATGTAAATAATTATCAGTATTTATATTAATTTGATTAACTCCATATTTTTCATATAAATTATTATTATTATTATATCTATTTGTATTATAACCACTATTATTTTTCATTCTATTTAATAAAACATTTGGTTGAGTTTGAGAATTATTATTTAAAATACCTAAACTTTCTTTTTGTTTATTTGTAATTTTCATTATTTTATTATCTAAAACAGAAAGTGATTTATTTTGATTAGAAAAATCTTTATATAAAGAAAAGAAATAATCATCATTATAATCTTTTGGATAAAAATTATTAATATTCCTATTATTATACTCAATATTTTGATATTTATTTTTATTTTTAATATTTTCAATTCCTTTTGAAATTGCATCTTGATTTCCTTTTCCTTGAATTTCATCTTTTTTGTGATTCATTGGTAAAACAACATTATGAAGATCAAAATTAACAGCAACAAATTTATCTAATTCACTATCATTATAAAGTGGTTTTTTTTTCTTTTCAATACTATTATATTTCCCTCTAGAACTAAAATTTTTTCCTTCAAATATATTATATTGTTTATCTTTATCTTCATATTCAGCAAATTCATTAATTGGTTTTATAACAGAAGATTCTTCACTTTTATTTTTAATATTTTTAATTTGATTAAATAATTCTGGATCAATAGTATAATTTGGTTTTCTATTTACTTCCATTTTAGTAGATAATATTTTTTCCCTATTTTTATCTTCTGGTAAATCTTCTGATAAAAAATCTAAATCAGTTGATTTTTGTAATGGAGGATAAATTAAATCAATTGAAGGTAAAGATGATTTTTTATCTTCTTCTTGATTATAATTTTTCATTGTATCTCTTAAATTTCCATAATAATTCTCTATATCTTCTTGTTTTTTATCTTCAAATTTAATTTCTTTATTTACTTTTTCTTCTTCTTTTGGATTAAATATTTCTTGTAATTCTCCTATTTTCATATTTTCTTTATCTCCAAAATATAAATTTATTTCATCTTTGTAATTATTACCATTTTCAACTTTAGTTTCTATTTCTTTTATCAAATCATCTTTATTTATTTCATTTTGTTTATTTGGATTATTCATTATTTTGTCAGTTATAAAATCTTCAAATGAAATTTTATTTGTTTCTTCTATATTTTGTTGATTTCCATAATTTGATTTTATCATATCTTCAACAGAAACTAATTTATCTGACATCTTAATTTACAAACTTTAAATTATTATAAATTATATAAAGAAAATAATTTTAATTATATTTAAAACAAATTATTTAAATTTTTTTTAGTACAGTAGAGAAATTATTCTTATCATATAAATGTTAGTTTTTCAAATTTTATAAATTCAATTTTTCTTTTATTAAATTAAAAAATACTAAATTTTTAAATTATTGTTTTAATATGCTTTTATTAATATATTTCTATAGATTTCATATACAATATATTTTAATTTTGAATTAGTTTATGTTTTAATTTTATATTTTTCCATATTTTTGATTCTAAAAAATAATTAAATATGATAATTTTGAAACATAAATAAAAAAATAAAAATCGACCAATTATTAAAAATACTTTTTACATAATATTTTAAATAATAATATATAATTTCAAAAACTTAAATTTCTTATTTATTAAATAATTTAAAAAAAAATAAAAAAAATTATTACTCTCCAGTCATTGAATTTGCTAAATTATCTAAATCATACCTTTCCAAAGAAATAATCATATTATTTTCCATAACACTTTGATCAACAGGATAAATAGATTCATTATCATTTTTATCACTTTTTTTAATCTCAACACTTTTATACAATTCATCTTTTCTATCATGATTAAAAGTCCTTAAATTAGAAAGTTCAGGATTTTCATCAACAATACTTTTCTTTAAATTTTTTTGAGGAGAAGGAGATTTACTTTTACTTCTATTTCTTCCTCTAGAAAAACTTCTAACTTGAGTAGTTTGTTTTACTTCTCTAGTACTAGATAAAGGTCTTTGTTGAGTTAAATTAGTTTTTTTTTTTGATTTACTTCTTTCAGTATCTTGTTTTAATTTTAATTCTTTTTCTTTTTCAACTCTTTTATTAACAAAAGTTTTATTTAATTGAATAATTTTTTCAGTACATTCTCTAAATTTAACTCCAATTTTCGTATCAATTAAATCACCTAAAGATATAATAGAATGATTATCAACTAATCCTTCAACAATATATTTATAATTACTATCAATAATTCTATTATTTTTACCTAAATTTATTCTTTCTAATACAGTATTAACTTTTAAAACTTCTTTTAATGCTAAACAAAAATTAGTTGATAAACGATTTCCTCCTAAATCTAAATTTTTTAATTTTCTATGATGTATTATACTCTTTATTAATATTTCTCCTGATGGATCATCTAATCCAGTATTATATAAATTTAATGATATTAATGTTCTATTTTTAGATAAACCTTTTGCAAGTAATGGTACACCAAAGTAAAAATCAATATAACAAAATTTTAAACTTACATATTGTAAATTATATTTAGTATGAATAAAATATCTTGATAATATATCCCATACTTTTCTTCTATAACGTGAATCATCTAAATTTAATGATGTTATAGTAGGACGAGTTGATACTAATCTCAATGCACTTTCTCTTGAATGATCGTTTACACCTAAATGATTTAATTTTTCACATCCTTTTATTGCTTGACATAATAAAATACAACATGCTGGATCAGTATTAAATGGGTTATAACTAATATCAAAAAATTCTAAATTTTTTACATTTTTTAAACAATTTATTAATGGTTTTAATACTGAAGGTGTTATTTTATTATGACTTATATTTATTTTTTTTACTCCTGGTGTTAAAATAAATTCTATTATTACATGAATGTATGTATCATCTAAGTCATTGTGAGATAAATCTATTTCTTCTACACATTTTATTATTTTTAATCCTTCTATTATTTTCTTTAATAAGTCTATTGTTATAAATTTACCTGCAAAGTAACTTAAATCTAATTTTCTTAAGTTTTGACGTAGTCTATCTATTTTTTTTTTTGGCTCTTTTACTCCATTTTGAGGTAAGTTAAGTGATGTTACTTTGTCTTTAAATGTGTTAAATTTTTGATTTGGATATTTTTCTGATTCTTCATCTTCTCTTTCTTCTATTTTTGACATTATATTTGGAATATTTATATCTTCTCCTGTTTTTTCTTTATATGCTGTTTTTAAATATGATATTATTTGTTTATCTTTTTCAAGTTGTTCTAATATACTTTCAATTCTTTCTGTCATTTATATTTTTATATAATTACATATTTAATTAAATAAATTATAATATAACTTAAAAGTAAAAAATATTTTTTAATTTTTTTTAAATAAAATTAAATAAAAAAACATTTTTATTTAATAAAAAAAATTTTAATTAAAAACAATAGCAGCACAATAGCATTTTGGTCCTTTTTCTTTAAAATCTCTTCCAATTCTTTTACCTTTAATATCTAAAGTATTAGAAATATATTGATTCATAACAATATCTCTTAATATTAAAAAATTACTTATAATAATTGGTTCTTTACCAGCCATATATGCTTTAGCATAATTTGTAATTACTGAATTATATCTATCACCAAGATTATTATTTTTACATAAATAAACTTCTTCGGCTTTTCCTGACATAATTGCTTTTATTGTTTGTTTTATTCCTTTAACTACTCTTCCTTGTAAAACACTTTTTTTTAATTTATCTAATTTTTCATCTAAAAAATCATTTATTCCTTCTTCTTTATTTTTTCCTTTATCAATTTCCATTTTTTTATTTTTTATTTTATTCAAATTTTATATTTTATATTTTTTATTTTTTCTTTATTTAAAATAAAAAAAGTGTAAATGTTTATAAATGAAGATTTTGAAAATATTATTGAACTTTTATTAATTGGTGATCAAAATGTAGGTAAATCTAATTTTATTTTTAGATTTACTGAAAATAAATTTAGTGAATCACATCAAGCTACAATTGGAATTGATGTAAAAGTAAAAAATATTACAATTGATAATAAAGTTTATAAAGTTCAAATTTTTGATACTTCTGGTCAAGAAGCATATAAAAGTATTTCTAGAAATTATTATTTAAAAGTTCAAGGAATTTTATTAATGTTTGATTTAACAAATAAATTTTCTTTTCAAAATTTAGAAAATTGGATTAAAGAAATTTATAATATAAGAGATAAAGTTCCTTTTATGATAATTGGAAATAAATGTGATTTAGAAAATAATATTGAAGTTAATGATGATGAAGTTATACAATTTGGTAATAAAAATGATGCAAGTTATTATAAAACAAGTGCAAAAAATGGAAAAAATGTTGATAATGCTATTATTAATTTTGTTAAACAAATAATTGATTTAGATATTACAAATAAAGATAAAACTTATATTCTTGATGGAAGTTCTATAATTAATGAAAAAAAAAAATGTTGTCATAAAAACTTATAATTTATTTAAAATTAGATTTGTTGAAATTTTTGAATTAATAGTAAATATCACAATTTTTAATATTTTTTTGTAAATTTAAAAAATAATTTATAATTTTAATATTAATTATAGATTTAAATAAAAATACTAATAATTTCACAATTATTCATTTTACAACAATCATTAGGGAAAATATTTTTTAAATCTCCTAAATAAGCTTTTTTACTAGTACTTATTTGTGTAAAGGCAGAATGTGTTATAATTATTATTTTTTTATCAAGATCATTTAAATTATTTTTATGTGTTTCATATAAAAATTTTTTAAATTCTAAATTTCTTTTAAATAAATGATTAAGTGTTTCAAATCTTTTAAATCCAGAATCAACTCCTAATTTAGAGAATTCTCCTAATTTATTTTTGAAATTTTCTTTACCATAAAATGAATAAATTTTTTCTTTTTTTTCTTTTAATTTCTTTTCAGAAAAACAATCAATAAAATTAAAAAAGAATAAATCTTGTTCAATAAAACTATTATAATAAGAATCAAAAATACTCCAATCAAATTTAATTTCACTATTCATATTATATATTTTTTTACTATTTTGAATATCAAAAACAAATCCATGTACTCCACTTATTACTTCAGTAATTAAAGGATGAATTTTTATTATTATATTATCTTTTTCAGGATGATTTTTAAATAAAATTAATGCAGTATGTAAAGCTCTTGATAAAGGCGAAACATAAATTTGTTCTATTTTTAATTTTATTATTTGATTTGAAAGTTTATTTGTTTGTTCAATTCCTTTTTCATTTAAATCACAATCTATATATTCAGGTTTTATTTTCATAATATTTAAATTTGATTTATTTGAGTTTTTATTATAATTTGTTTGACCATGTCTTATATATAATATTTTTCCATTGGAATTTTTTTCAAATAATTTTTCTGGTATTTGAATTTTTTCTTTTTCCATAAAAAAATAAAATCAATTTAAATAAATGAATTATATAAAATAAAAAATTAAATTTAAAATAAAGAATATCTTATTTATTCCTTTTAAATAAAAAATCCAGTATTTTCTTTTTGTTCACCCCCATTAAAATATGAATCAAATTTATTATAAATATCTTCTCCTACCATATTCATAATAAAATCACTTAACAAAATTTCTTTTTGGAAATAGTAAGTTAAGTTTATTTTGTTCATAATTGAATGAATTTTTTTTAAACAAAATAAATACTCAAATTCTTTTTTTTTTGTTATTTCATCATCAATAAAAAATTCCCAAAAATCTCTTTTTCTCCAAGAAGGACAATAAATTCCTTGTTTTATTATTTCTTCATATATAAAATATTCTTTTCTTTCTTTTCTATTTAATAAAATAAATTTATAATATAAAAAAGAAACTATTGTATATCCTTTATCAATGAAATAATCTTTTGAAGATGATGGAAATTGAAAAATATTTTTAATTATTTTAAATAAGAATTTAAATTCACTCTCTCCTATTAATTTATTTAAATTTTCAGGATGTAATTTAATTTTAAACAAAAGGAAATTTAAAAAATATTTTTTTATTTTTTCTTTTAAAAAATATTTTTTAATTATTTCAGAAAAATCTTCAATTTCTTCTACTTTTTTAATAAATATATTTTTAAATAAATTTAGCAATATTTTCTTTTCATCTTTTTCAATATCAACTTCATTTTCTTTAATTTCATTTTCTTCATTATTTAAATTAAAATCATCATTTGATGGTATAACATATTTTTTTTTACTTTTTAAATTATCAGAGAAATTCATTTTTTTATTTTCAAAAGGAATAATATAACAATGATCTTCATTTAAAGAAATATCATTTGTTTTTTTTTTAGATAAATTATTAGTAATATAATCTTCAATATGTTTTTTTTCAAGATTAGAAACTAATAAATTATTAGGAAAAAAATAAGGATATAATAAATATTGTTTTGATATTTTTTTAATTAATTGATTACTATTATTATATTTACTAAAAGGATTAATTCCAGATAATAAAGAAATGGCATCTCTTTGATTACTAACAAAATTAAATGAATCTCTTGATGCATTATTACTTAAAAAACTTGTATTATGATTATTTTCATTTGAATTATTAATATTTTCTTTTTGTAAACTTAATCTTCTATTATTATCTTCCTTTTTTTCTTTAGCTTTTGATAATGATTTTTTTGATAATACTTTATTTAATGAAGTATTTTTTGATAAATTTTTTTGAATTACTGATACTACATCAATTTGATATATCTCAATTTCTTTATTGAATCCTTCTTTTAAAAAATAATTTTTCTTTTGATTAATTAAAAATTGCATAAAATTTTGTGTAGATATTATTTCATTTATAATTATCGATGTTCTACTTTCTTTATTTTCTATTTTAAAATTTGAAATTAAACCTTCTTTATCGAAAATTGGTTTATCATCATTTTCTGAATAATAAACATATTTTTTATATTCTCCAATAAAAATTATCATAACTTTAAGAAAAATTAATTGAATTTTTTCATTAATTAAATTATTATTTAATGAACCATTTTTTATTATTTTTTGAACAGATTTCAATTCATCAATTAAAAAATTATTAATTCTAGAAGGCATATCAATATTACTTTTAATTTTTGTTTTATTTTTTCCTTTATTTTCTTCAATATATATTAATGAAATTTCTTTATTATCAAATGAATAAATTCCTTTCTCAATTGAAAAATTTAAAAGACTATTATCCATTCCCATTATAAAAGGAACTGGACTTTGTAAAAATCCAATTGTTTTAATTGATAAAATTGGAATATAAGTTCCTACCCATTTTAAAGGATAAATTAATGAAATAAATATAAATGAAATTTCTGATAATAAATTTAAATTATTTGAAATAAAAAGTATTTTCTGTTCTAAAAGAATAATTTTAAATATTTCTACAATTTTTTCTAATTTAAAATATTTAAAGATTATTGATAAATTTAAATCAGATAATAATTCATTATTTTCATTAAAAGGAGATCTTAATTTTAAAGGTTTTGAAGAATGAGGTAAAAAAAATTCTAATAAAGAATTTGATGGAGGAACCAATATTTCATTTATAATAGTCTGAATTATTAAATTTGTCTTTTCTTTTGGAATTGATATAATGTTTTTTAAACATTCATTCATTTGACTAAAATAAGGATATTTTGAAATTAAAGAAACACTTTCAGGAATACAAATATGATCATATAATATTATTTCATTTAAAGAATTGAAATTTTTAGTAATAGTAGAATTACTTAAATTTTGATTTATTTCATTATTATGTTTCATATATTCATTGATAGGATCAATAGAAAATATTTTTTCAAAATTTTTTTTTTGAATAATTCTAAAATAATACAGAGTAATTATATAAAATTTATCACCAAATTGATTATTAATTATATTCATAAAATAAAGGCTTGATAAAGGAATATTTTCAAATTTATTATTTATTTTTTTACATTTATAACATAATTTTATGCCTAAAGGAAAACATAAATCAGAAACAGTATTATTAATTTCACAATTATCTTTATTATTTTCATTTAAATAATATTTTAAAATTGAAGGTTTCAAAGATGATAAAATTGAACATTCCTCATGACCACATGATGCTTGAAATAAAGAAGATTCATCAACATATTGTAGATTTTTTTCATCTAATCCACAAATTATTATTCCAAAAACAAAATTATCAGTTATATCCTTTTTATTAAATGGAATTTTACTTTCTATAATTTCATAATTATTTTGATTATTTAAATTTGTATTTGAAATAGTCAAATTTTTTTCTGTATTAGGGACTTTTATATTCTCATTTATTTTTAATGGTACAATATTTAAATTTAAATTATTATTATTTGTCACTTTTGGTGTCAAATGTTTTTGACTACTTCTAAATATTGATAAAAAAGAATTTATTTTTGATTTTTTATCATTTTTTGGAGATGATGCATCATCTTTTTTTAAATTTTTATTAAAAATTAATTTTTTTGGATTTTCTTTATTATTATCTATTTCAGTATCTTTTGGAACTTTTAATTCATATTTTATATTTGCAAAACTTTTATATGATGTTGTAAATATTTCATCTTTTATTTCATTTTTTACTAAATCAGAAACTTTTAATGTAACTAAAGAAAAAGTTTTATTATTTTCTCCTGTTATTTCAAAGTTTATTGATATTATGTCTTTATTTAAATCTATATTTTTACTATATTATAATTAATAATGTATTTACAATACTATTATTTCTTTTTCAAAAAACATTAAAGAATCTATTAATCTAATTTTTTTTGTTGATATAATTTCCGGTTTTTCTTTTACATTTTTTGTAAATATTATTTGAAAATAACATTTTTTTTTATCTTCTAAAAATTCTTTACTTTTTCCAAATTTTGCACTTATTACTATATAATTTCATATTTAGAATTTGAATATTACCTTTAAATTCTAATTCA
>JAEEGL014996035.1_pt1 | contig 20098 bp, 18 predicted proteins | sample 9134231 | NCBI WGS metagenome assembly JAEEGL01 (sample SAMN16246548, study PRJNA631951) | gut metagenome | biome: gut microbiome; feature: rumen; material: fiber-attached | host: Bos | place: Iran: Karaj | collected 2018-10
GATCATAATTTTTCTAAAAATAACTTTGATTTATTGGAATTGGCGCGGCTATTGGTGTGAAGTCCGCCAGGGGCTGCTTTTTTTAAGTAGCACGAGTTTTGCGGGGAGCTCACCATGTAAAGCGGGCGGGTTAGGCGTAGGCACCCGCCAGAGCTTTTTCAGCCCCACTTTTCTGGAAATTTTTTCTTTACGCTATCACTAGCTGATAGCCTGCCGCGTTTATAAAGATGGCAGAGCCGCCGCAAGGTGCAGAAAATCGCGGCTTATTGGGGCGGAATATGGCAGGCTAGCACGGTAGAAGGCTGAAAAGCAGGCCAGCGGCCAATCTTACCGGAGCGGGCATGGGCATGAAGAGCGAAAAGCGCCGCAACTTTGAGGCGGGGATTCTCACTAACGAGCGGGAGCTGATAAAGGCGGCCAGTGAGCAGTTTGATGCCATTTGGATGGGGGCCAGGTGCCGGGAGTGCGGGAGGAAAGAGTGGTGCGGGGAGGAGGTGGAATGAAAGGAGGATAGACAGAAAGCCAAATAAGGATTGGGGAATAATTTGAGGCTAGTAAAAAGGTAGCTAATGTTGCTTTTAAGCAGCAACCACAAACATAGTCCGGAGTTCTATGCCGTGGTGGGGGAATTGGGGCACTGGGCTTAACACTAACAAAGTGCGAGAAAGGCAAAAGAGTTAAACATGAGGTGCTAATGGAAGATACCGAGATAGTTAAATTAATAGATTTAGCTAAAAGATTTAGCAATGGAGTAGCTAAAATAACAGAAAGGCAACCTTATCATGTGAATCTAATTGATGAACTTCACGCTGATGAAAATGCCCATACAAGGATTTTAGCAGCTATTTTAAGGTATAAAACAGACTTAGGATATTTCAACCTAAAGTCTTTTATAGAATTTGAAGCAGAAAATTGTCCAGAGCTAAATACAATTATTGACCAAATAGATAAACCAGCAATAATGGTACAGAAACATAATATCGATTGTCTAATTAAAGAAGGGAAAAAATATGCTATTATTATTGAAAATAAAATAAATGATGCGATAGATCAAAACAGACAGCTAGAAAGATATATTGAAAGCATAAAAGATGTAGATAAGAAAAATATTTTTCTTATCTACTTAACCTTAAAAGGCAACAAAAAACCAAGTGAAAATGGCTTTACTTCTAAAGCACAGAATTGGCTTGATGCAGATGATACTGAAGCTTGCCGTTTTATAGCAAGTAACTATCGAAATGATATACTGCCGTGGCTAAAACAAAAAGTATTACCTGAAATTAGATATAAAGATGAACTATTTCTATCATGTTTAAAGCAGTACATTGATTATTTAGAAGGCAGATTTGGATTAAGAAAAAAGCAGTTGGAGGCAACGAAACTAATGTTAGAAGATATCCTAAGAAAAAAATCGCTGAGGGAAGTATTAATAATTAACTCACAGATATCAGAACTCGAAAGTAGCATTGTTAATTACTCATTTGAACGTGCTAAAGAAATATTATTCCCACATTTTGAAAAAATTGCTGAAAAGCACTTCAAAATAAACAATCACATAAATACATCTGGTGGCTATTTTCAATTGTATGATGATTCATGGCCTTCTGGAATACATTTTGAATGGTACCCTTTGTCACTGGAGACTCTTTTGAAAAATAACAATTTGGTTCTTAGACTTGATGTTGAAGGTAAAAACAAGAAGTATTATCGCGAATTAATTCATAAAAATTTTGAAAAAGAATTTGCTGAGCACAAATTTAGGCATATCTATACGAAAAAAGGGCCCAATTCAAACGCATTATATATGAGAAATATAACTCTTCCCAATAATAAAACATATCTAGATATGGCAGAAAATGAAGCAGATTCATTTTTTTCGGGAATTTATGATGATTTAAATCAATTTAAAGGAATTTTAGCTAAGTTGCCACGCGCCTAAAATAATCAATTTGTCAAGGTCAATAGCCACATTCTGTTCCGATCTTGTTGAGTATTGCTATTTAGATAGTTGATAAACCTTATTATTAAGTTAATATTTTTTTTGCACACAATATTTTCCGGAAAGGCTACTCGTTATTTCTTTAGCCTAGGCTGTAATTGAATCCAATTGCTCAACTTTTCCCTCGCCAGAATTCCACCCATCGGCTATAATAGAGAGCTGGATTTATCGGGAGTTCCCGCTGGGCCAAGCGATGAACTATATGCCAAGGAGCTCTTTAAGAGGCTGAATTTGAAAACAGGCGAGGTGAAAAGATGATAACAGCAATAAAAGCCTATTATGACGGGTCAAATTTTGTTGCCTTGCAAAATTACACCTTCAGACCGCAGCAACAGGTCCTGATAGTAGTTGATGAAGAGGTAAAAGAGGAAGAGAGCGCCGCGCAAAAATTCTTAAAACTTTCCTGGCAGGGTGATGAAAGTGCCGAAGAACTGCTGGACATAATGCAAAAAGGGCGGGTTAATTCTGAGCGCTTTGAGACTAAAAATGCCATATTTGATTGACACTAACATATTGATTTATCGCCTGAAAAATGTTGGACACGTAAATGAAAATTTTTTGCAATACAGTAATGAGCAAATGCTGGTTTCGGTAATTTCCTATGGTGAACTGGTTTACGGTGCCCAAAAATCCAAGTTTAAGGAAAAAAACCTGGAAACTGTTAAAGCCATAAGAACTATATTTCCGCTTGTAGGTATTACTGCTGATGTAATGGATATATTTGGAGAAATCAAAGCTGGCCTCCAAAAATCGGGCCATACTATTGATGATATTGATTTGCTGATTGCCGCTACGGCTATTGCCCAAAATATGGTATTGGTGACCCATAATACGAAGCATTTTGAACATATACCTGGCATACGGCTTGTTGATTGGTACTAACCAATAATTTAAGTTTTTTGCGGTTTTTATCGCCCCAAACACCTGCACTACTTACCCCCATAGCGCCTAGTTACCTTGTGAAAACCTTCCGTATAAGCTATTTTCCCCTCGGGTTTTCCTTTTTCTTTAGTGCTTATTGTATCTCCCTTTCCCCAATAATCTCAATGTCTTCCCCTAGCCGATCGGTTCTCTGGGGCTTTCCAGCTTTCTCCGTGCTTTCTTCTCGGCAATTTTCGTAGCCATTTTTCCTTAGACTGGCCCATAGCGGGCGGCTGATACCGCCATAAAGAGAGCCAAAGCAGCGATAATTTTTATTGTTCCGGGCTCTAATGGTCTGGGTGATGACCGTGGCTGGATAAAATCGGGTGCAATCCGTGATATAGCGAATTTGCTATTTTTATAAGGCAAAATGTTTGGCGCTTGGCCGTAAATAAGTGCGCTTATAGCAGCTATTAACATTTTTTTACTTTTTCGCATAAGTCTATCACGCCATGATAGACCACTAATTTAAAGCTATCTCCAAGGTGCCAAAGCGCACCCTCAGGAGGATTTATGAAACCGATTAGAATGTGCAATTTGCGCTTCTCAGCAGGGCTATTTGAGAATTACCTCACCGGAACCATACTCGACCAGTTGCTCTGTTCCTATTCCGGCTTGCCAAAAGGGGTGAACTATATGATTATCGGTGACCCAGGTGTAGGAAAGACCACTATTATTCTCGACATGATGGCCAATATTCAAGAGCTGCAGCCCAATATGAAAATACTCTTTGTCAGCGCGGAGATGAATGAGATCGACCTGGCTGTCTATGTGCAGCGTTTTCCTAAGTTCGGTAATATTGACACACTATTTATAGAAAGCGGTGCTGATGAAGAGACGCATAACTGGGAAGAGCTGGCGCAAATTATCAGGCAAGGCTGGGATATTATAGCCATTGATTCATTTTTTGAATTACACGGCATTATCAAAGAGGAGGAAAATATTACCGGGAAAAAAGCGGAAAATATGCTGCTCGGCCTCATTAAGCAACAGAACAAGGGGCTGAACTCGCGGCGGGTCAATACCACCTTTTTGACCATCCAGCAGGTGACAAAACGGGGCGGGTTTGTAGGTTCTAACCGCCTGAAACACAGTATTACAGCCATGATGGAATTGCGGTTGGCAATTATTATGAACGGCTGGTGTGCTGGAATGGAACAGTGCAGGCGGTGCGGGAAAAACAGATGCACCTGGAATCGCTGCAAGATGAGCAAAAAATTAGAATGTTACTAAAGGATAGTGCTTTTTTTATGCGGCAAAATATGGAAAAAATGCTTAAAAATGCCCGTTTGGCCATGGAAACAGCGGCATCGTTACGGGAACTGGGCTTAGGAGCGCGGATCTTGCAAAAGGTTGGTGTTTTGCCAAAAGAGGTGGAGAATTTACTGGCGTATGAAGAGAATGTCAGCCGCTATAAGAATGCCGGCTATCCAACTAATGTTGCCAGCTTGGCAATGGCGGTTAGTGATATTAATATGTGGGAATTATTCAATATATTAACGGCTTTTGCTACGCACAACCGCCTGTGGTCTCCGCATGACATCAGGCGGACAGTGGTGATGAATCAGAGTATGGAGCTGCTTAATAGGCGGCGTGATATCAGAGAACCTTACAACATATATAGATGAGGCTGAGTGATGATAACTTTTGTTTCCGACAGTGAGCATTACAGTAAAGTGCTAAAGCTGGCGGCGGCGGCCAAAAAGACTTTGTGGCTGGGCACAGCCGATCTTAAGGATCTATATGTGGAGCGCGGGCGGCAGGCGGAATCATTTTTGGCGCTTTTGTCAGAGATGCTGGGGCGCGGAGTGGCTATCCGTCTGCTACACGCCAAAGAGCCGGGCCCTAATTTCCGTGCCGATTTTGACCGCTACCCTAGGCTCGCCAAGATGCTGGAACGGGCGATGTGTCCGCGGGTGCATTTTAAGATAATTGTTATAGATCAAATAGTTTGCTACATCGGCAGTGCTAATCTCACCGGCGCAGCCATGGGTATGAAGGCCGATACGCGGCGCAATTTTGAGAGCGGCATTGTAACCGATGAAGCGGCCATTGTAGCGGCAGCGGCCGAAGAGTTTGACAAAGTGTGGCGCGGGAGCGAGTGCCGAAAGTGCAAGAGGCGCGAGTTTTGCGGAGATCCCATTGTGTAAAGCGGGCAGGCTAGGCACATAAGCTGAGCTGAGCGCGGATGGTTACCAGATACTCTTTACAGCATAAAGCGGAATTTTTGAATCCCTGGTAATTATTGTCAAATCGTTGTTGGTGGCCTGGGCAATGAGCAACCTGTCAAAGGGGTCTTTATGTATATCCGGTAATTTTTTTAATCTTTCTGCATCATATTCTGTTGGCGGAAGATAAAGAAACTCCTCGTTTTCTAAGACATTCTTCAGTTTGGGAATATCAATCTCAAATTCTAGCGTTCCTTTTGCTTGCTTTATGGCAACCTCCCAAAGTGTGGCATAACTAAAGAAACATCTCTTGGTTTCCATTAATTGACGCGCTACAGGGGAAAGTTCAGAACTACCTGTTAGATACCAGATAACCGCGTGAGTATCTAACAAAAACATTACATATACTCCGCAAATTCCTCTAGCGGTTCATCAAAATCGGGAGCCATTTTGCAAGGAATATCCTTTAGACAGCCAAAGCCTTTTTTCTTGCTTACTGGGTGATTTCTTTTTTCTGCTGCGGCAAATTTAAATAGCTCATAATCAACATAAGCCAATACCTCAGCGATGGCTGTTTTGGGGAGTAATTGTAATTTCTTTTCAAGAATGGCGTCTGTCATAGTTAATCTCCCGATTCTTCTGCCAATCATAAGGTCCTTCATAAGAGGGCCACCCTTTATAATAGCACACCAGCCCCAACTTTCCCAGCCCCACTTTTCTGGAAATTTTTTCTTTACGCTATCACGAGCTGATAGCCTGCCGCGTTTATAAAGATGGCTGAGCCGCCGCAAGGTGCAGAAAATTGCGGCTTATTGGGGCGGAATATGGCAGGCTAGCGCGGCAGAAGGCTGAAAAGCAGGCTAGCGGCCAATCTCACTGGAGCGGGCAATGGCATGAAGAGCGAAAAGCGCCGCAACTTTGAGGCGGGGATTCTCACTAATGAGCGGGAGCTGATAAAGGCGGCCAGTGAGCAGTTTGATGCCATTTGGATGGGGAGCTAGGTGCCGGGAGTGCGGGAGGAAAGAGTGGTGCGGGGAGGAGGTGGAATGAAAGGAGGATAGACAGAAAGCAAAATAAGGATTGAAGAATAATGGGAGGCTAGTAAAAAAGTAGCTAATGTTGCTCTTAAGCAGAACTACAAACATAGTCCGGAGTTCCATTATAGCAAGGGGGGAAATTTGCGAGCTCGGCTTAACACTAACTATAACACAAGAAGGAGTGAGTTATGTCAAATAGCGAAATAACACTTGCCACTACTACAATTGGAGATCTTATTTTTAGCAATAAGATTTCCCAAACGAAAAATAACCAGCCCATAGAAAATGTGCAGCTTTGTATTCCAAATTATCAGAGACCATATAAGTGGTCGGCAAAAAATGCCATTCAACTTTTGGATGACATCATTGATGCCAAAAATGCCAACAAGGAAATATATCGCGTAGGAACCTTAATTCTTCATAATGATGACGAGGGCAAATACAATATTGTTGATGGTCAGCAAAGAACAATTACATTTTCTCTTTTGTTATATGCTCTTTACGAGAACGAACCTGAATGTGATAGAAAAAATATTGCCTTCCTTTCACAGAAAGCCTTTGATAACGAATACACAAAATTTAATATTCCTAACAACTTAAACGCTTTTCGTCGGAGGGTGAGATTTAAGAACGGGCCAGAAGATTCAAACAGTGACTTTAACCGCGGAATAAAACAACTTCGGGAATATATCGAAAAACAGTGTGAATTAATCGTTGTTATAACAGATAATATCTCAGAAGCCTTTCAGTTTTTTGATTCTCAAAACGCCAGGGGCAAATCTTTATACCCGCACGATTTATTGAAGGCCTACCACCTTCGGGAAATGGCGGATATAGATGAAACAACCACCGAAAAGATTGTAAAAGATTGGGAACGCATTAACCAAAGAGATTTAGCCTCTTTTTTTGGAAACTATATATATCGCGTGAAAGAATGGATAAGCGGCAATTGGGCCTACGCCTTAAACGAGCAAAATATTTACAAATTCAAGGGCATAACGAAAGCAGTCCGTTCACCTTATGCCCAATTTTATAAAAGCGCCTTTTCTTATGCCGAAATGGTTAACAATTCCGCTGTGCCATTCGTATCCGGCTCCCGTAAAATCAGCGCCTTTCAATTAAACACTCCTATTATTGCGGGAAAACCTTTCTTTGACTTTACCAAGCACTATTATGCGATTCTTAAAGATATTCAAGATAATAGTCAATATGAGGGCTTTTATATAAACGGAAACCAAATCGTAAAAACCCTGGATCGTTATTACAAAAACGGGACAGGAAACCGAATTACAAGATTGATGTTCGACACAGCGGTTTTACTTTACGTAGATAGATTTTGTCCGGCAACATTTCCCGACAAAGTAGATTTGGAATTATTTGAACAATTTGTGGTATTTGCCTTCATTTGGGCTTATTCACTCAGAATGCAATATGAACACCTAGGCTGGGAGTCTGCTCAGAATTATATTCTTAAAACAGGTAGTGCCTCGAAAATTAATTCTCTGAATATTTATCGCTTAATAATCGAAGCTGATACACCTTCAGCTTTGCTGAGTATTTTGGCAGATAAGCTGGTTCCTGTTTTAAATAGTGAAGATAGTTTTGACGAAACTGATAAAAATGAATACCCAGAAGATTGGGCCTACAGAGACTACAGACACTTTTTCAAAATTAATAACTTTTAGGGAGGTTGTTATGAAAAATTTTGATTTACCACTTGAAAATATTTCAATAAGTCAAATTTATTTGGAAGGTCAGTTGCAAATCACATTTCAAGTTCCCATCTATCAGCGAAACTATGCCTGGGAAGATGCTGAAATAAACGCATTGGTGAAAGATATTTTGGATTCTTATGAAAAGGACAAGAACTCTGTTTATTATATAGGCACTCTTGTCACCTACAAAAGAGGGGATAATGTTTTTGAGGTAATTGATGGGCAACAACGGTTAACAACCATCTACCTCCTCTTAAAAGCATTAGGCATTCCCCTTAAAAACAAGCTGACATATGCCGCCCGCCAAATTTCCAAAGATACAATCGAAAAATTACCTAATATTCCAGAGAGTTATGACGAAGGAATAAAAAATGGTTTTAGATACGCGCAGGAAGCGATTAAAAACATTGTAGGAGAGAAATTAGATGACTATAAGAATTACTTTCTAGAGAATGTAAGAATCATTCATTACCGTGTTCCCAGAGATGTTGAGTTGAATCATTACTTTGAAGTGATGAATTCTCGCGGCGAGCAGCTCGAAAAGCATGAAATTGTGAAGGCCCGCCTGTGTGAGCACCTTACCAGCGAGGAATTAAAGAGATTCAGTATGATATGGGAAGCTTGTAGCGACATGAATCGTTATATCCAGCAAAAATACCATCAAACCGCATTGTTTGGCAAAAACCTAAGTACCTTTACTGGCGCCGATGTTTTTGCAATGGAATATGAAAACGGCGAAAATAATTATTATTCTATAAACGAATTATTGAGTAGCAAAGCTCCTAAGCATTCTGAAAAAGATAAAAAAGAACAAGAGGATTGTTTTGAGTCCATTATAGACTTTCCAAATTTTCTTTTAATCGTTCTCAAGCTGACCCTGATTCTAAAAGATGAAAATTTTGCCGCAGAAAAGTTCTCATTGGATGACAAAGAACTTATAAACGAATTTAAAAAGCTCCCAAATTCAAGGGAAAATGCAAAGTTATTTATTCAGCATCTGCTCAAGGCAAAATATTTTCTCGATAACTATATTGTTCACCATGTCAATTCAGAGAAGGAACATTCTGGCGACAATCCGTGGGAACTTGCATATTATCACGAAGACGGTAAAAATCGCTACCCTAAAAATCTGAGTGACGAAAAAAACATTCAAGACGAGTTGGTTCATTTACTTTCTTTACTTGAGGTCACATTTACCTCAAAACAAAGAAAGAATTATCTTCTTTATTGCCTCTTGTATTTATTCCGGAATGATTACAGCGATAAAAAGGGATACTGTGACTTTGTTAGAAAACTTGTTCACAAGATGTTTTATGATATATATTTAAATTCAAGCAACTTAAACGAGATTAATAATCTTCCTAAGCCGAATGTATTCGACTCTGAAATTTTAAACGGACAGAACATCGAATTGGACATTAAAAATACTTCTCCGGATTTTGCAAAAATATACATGAGTGGTTCAATGAATGTTCCTTTATTCGTATTCAATTTTACTGACTATAAAATTTGGATGAAATACGCCAATGAACTTAGAGGGAATAAAACGAAAAAAGGAGATCAAAAAAGAACGTCATTTTTCAACGAGTTAGGCTGTTCTGATTTTGAGCTGGATGCCTTTGATATATTCTACTTTTCTCGAACCAGGAAAAGTCTGGAGCATTATTACCCACAGGCGAAAGCTGGAACAGGCCAGCCGCTTTCTGAAAAAGAGATCAATTGCTTTGGTAATTTTGCAATGATAAGTGCCAATGCGAACAGTTCAGGGTCTAACTGGGACCCCAAAACAAAGCTGGATCATTATACAGATAAGAAAGCAGATCCTGTTGGAGTAGGCTCTCTCAAATTTAAGATAATGATGCAGAAATGTCGCGACAATGACCTTAAAATGAAAAATGGCCAGCTTTTACGCAAAGAAGGTCTTGAGTGGAATGTAGATGATATAATACAACATCAGGGGGCGATGCTAAAAATTATCCTCAGCGATTAGCTGATATTTTCTGAAAACCTTTGTCTACTTGTTCCCACCAAAGTGTGCCTCGCTATTTTCGCATGGGTTTTTGCGCTCCAGCCCCAACTTTTCCGGCGCTCACTTTTCTTGAACTTTTTTCTTTCTACCATCACGAACTGATAGTCTGCCGGTTTAAGAGGTGAGTAAAGGGGCAAAATAGCCTCAGAAAAGGAGAAGAAGATGGAGACTTATGAGCAAAAGATGGATAATGCTTTGGCGCTGGCGCTGCGTGATGACAATAAGGACAAAGTGGCGCTTTTAAAGCAGGAGGCAGAAAATGGCAAGGCGCACGCCCAGGCCAATTTGGCTATTTATTTACTGGGCCGATCACAGCAGGAAGAATCTGTTTTGTGGTTCCAAAAGGCAGCGGCGCAGGAAAACGCCAAAGGAATGAATGGGCTGGCTGCTTGTTTATGGAGTAAAATTATTAGCTCTAAGTCGCGCAAACAGGATATCGAGGAAGCTATGCGGCTGGTAAAGAAATCGGCGGCGTTGGGATACGAAGGGGCCCAAAAGAATCTGGCTGCCTGGGAACCGTTATTTAAAAAGTATGAGCAGCTCTCTCTAGGGCTTAGGGAACTCAAAGGCCGTGAGATTCCACTGTGGACGGCCAAAACCGGGGAGCAGAAGAAATATATCAACCCGGTATGGATGGAAGATGGGAGTCTCTTAATTAAACCTCTCACATTTACAAAAATGGATTCCAATGAATCTGACGGTCCAGCAAGATTTCATTTGACATCCATGCCGCAATCTATTAAAGAAGAATATTTCTGGGAAGCGCTGGAAGTTTGGGAGGAGTACAATAATAATGAAATATCTTTAAAAGATATAAGGCCCAAAAATAAAGCCACATATATTGTAAGTATAATATATTATTTGCTAAATGTCGAGGAAGGCAAAGAAATTCCGGCGGGAGAACCCTTTTGAACAATGGGTATGAAAAGCAGCGGGAGCCGCAACTTGAAGACGGGATTTACACTAATAAGTAAGATCTGATAAAGTCGGCCAGTGAGCAGTTTGATGCCATTGGGATGGGGGCTAGGTGCCGGGAGTGCGGGAGGAAAGAGTGGTGCGGAGAGGAGGTGGAATGAAAAATGGCCAGAAACCAGATATTTTTTAGGATTACCAACATACTTTCCGATATTAGAGCTATAGAAGAGCTACAAGAAACATAACCAAGGGTCATCAAGCCATGAGAAAATGGGTATTTGGTAGCAATCACGACTATGACAAGGAATTTTCCACCAACGCTAACGCTAATAAACCTGCCATTGCTGCAGCCGTACGTTTTATGCGTTCTAAGTGTATTCATGAGAGCGCATTAGCGCGTTACGATGGAGATATAGTCTGTTATACTATCGCCATTAGTATTAATAATGATGGTATTATTCATACAGTTGATACTATGGCATATAGGAACGTATATTTTCCAATCGTAGGTGGTAACCAGTACGCAAGCGAGTTTTTGGCTAAAACGCGCGATAAAATACGCAAGGAAGAGGCATTACGCTGGAAACTCACAGACAAGGACGAAAACAATCCTTATGTAAAAGAGTATAACAGGCTGATTGAGTTGTATACATGGCGAGATGTGGAGACAAAAGGTAATTATTTTTTACACCATGTGTATGAACTACTCAAGCCACAAAAAGAATGCTACAGGTGTGGTGATGGCTATAACACATATCTTGTTTTAGTAGATGCAGCAGAACACTTCAACCTCCACAAACTTATTTTATTAGCGAACCAAAGAGAAGAGAATGAACTATCTTGGGGTGGCTATCTAAAAACACTAAAAACAGCCAGATCACAAGGCTATATTGTAGATGAATTACCAGCCAGGGAAGTAGCCAAGTTGCCTGAAATACCAAGGTGGATGGACAGGATTAAAGATAATTGATTGATCGTACATAGATAAAATATCCCGGTTTTATAAATCTAGGTTCTATTGTGATCTAATTAGCGTGAATATTTAGCTTATACTGTGGTAATATAGCGCTGAATTTAAGTAATTTTAACAAATTCCTCATTAAGAATTCTAATAACAATTCCTCTTCCATCGTATTTTTTATCTAGCCAGTAACGGCATTGCGGGTGATATGTCACAAAGAATTTAATCTGCGGGAATAACTTCTTAACATTTCCTAAACATGAATAGGCGTATTTGGAAACAAATATAACAATATCTGGCTGCAAAATAGATAGTACTTTTCCTAATATTTCTTGGCTTTTTTCTAGATCTAGAGGCGTTGCAGACCATTTAAAGCTTTGCATGTCACGAGCAGGCCTTTGAAAAAAATTGGTAAAAGCAAATTCATCAATACCTCTATGACCCTTATTAATAACTAAATGACTAGCTAGTATGCAACTATCTAGTTTTTTATAGATGAAATTCTTTTTAACATGGTGTTCAAATTGATATTTTAGGTCAATCCAATCTACGTGCTTAGGATTATCTAGATCTTTTGCAGTACTTTGATACCATTTTTGCGGTTCTCTATGTAATGTTTCACTATTAGGGAAATAAAAGCTCTCAGCCACAATCAGTAACTTCTTATGTGCATTGCTTTCGTAATTACTACCAACGAATGGAGTCATAGATGGATATTGTTGATAAAAATCAATGGAATATAATTGCTTTTTTAACTCGTCAACCGACATTATGTACTCCTTTTGCTCTGTTTGAAAATGTAAGATTTGGTTCACACATTTCTAGCAAAGCCATTATTCAAGCCGCTACTATAAGAGCCTCATAATATAGTTCCACAATAAACAAAGGTTAACTAAAATTTTAATCCGCCTTGTTCGCTAATAGCGAATTTATTTTTTCCTTCAGCGGTTTCAATTCATCATAAATTCGTGAGAATTCTTTTTCTCTCTCATTACTACTCATATCGATATAACTTTTGGTAAATTTAAATGTTTTTTGATACATAGCCCATGGATTAGAAGACACTTCGGAAAATTCTAGTCTTTTAAAGTCAGTATCGCAATTCTCTTTTATTCTCTTCCTATATTGCTCTCTATTTTTGCCCTCTACATCAAATCTGAGAGTGTAATTTTTGTCCTCTAAAAGTGTTGCTACCGTTAACGGGTTCCATTCAAAATGTATATATACAGATTTAATTGTTGACCACGATTTATCAAACATTTGCAAATATCCACTTTTAAAATCTTTTATCTGATTATTCACTACCCCAAAATGGTTTTCAATAATTTTAACAAAGTCATCAAAAAGTTCTTTCTGCAGAATATCATTTTTGTAGTTATTGATTGTATTCAGAAGATTAGCCGTTTGTGAATGAATTTCAAACAACTTGCTGATTTTTTCTTTAGTCGTTTTTCCAGTAAGACCAAACCTATTTTCTAATTCCAAATTCATTGTCATTTGCTCCTTTTGTGTTTTTCTTAATCCAAACCTGCCATTTAAATAATCAATATACTGCTTTAGGAGAGACAAAAATAGATCATCTTTATACTTAACATTGGGCAAAATACTTTCTTTTAGCCATCGTAATACATCATCCCGATAATTGCTTTCTATAAAACGAGTGTTTTTGGTATCGAAGTCAAGTAGTTTTTTTGCATCAGTGGTAAAACTATTTGATTCTGGGTGTTTTGCTCCAGTATCTGTTAAATATATCAAGAAAATATTATCTTTTTTTAATCCTTGTCCCATTACTGTCATTATATATCTTTTGATCTGTTCTTTTTGATCTATAGCCCAGTTTATCTTATTTTCAATAATAATAGCATATTTGCTATCTTCTTTAATTAAACAATCAATATAGTTGGTTTGTGTTTCAATTTTTGGATGATTTATTTCTTCAATAATATTATTTAATTCCGGACATTTTTCGGCTTCTAATTCTACAAATGATTTTAAATTTGAGTAGCCAAGTTCGGTCTTATATCGTAAAATCGCTGCTAAGATTCTTGTATGCGCATTTTCATCAGCATGAAGTTCATCGATTAAATTAACGTGATATGGTTGTTTCGCTTTTAGATTGTCTTCAAGTTTTTTCAAGTCACTTGCTAATTTTAGCAATTCTAAATCTTCCATAGGCGCATCCTCTAAAATCCTGGGTCATTGCCCGCTTTTTGCTACGGTTATCACTTACTCTTTATGTCATTGTCAATCTTTATCGGAGTGAGTTTAAAAATTCTGTATCACATCAACTTAGGCGTCTCTCCCTGGCCACATAAGCTAGCAACTCCATTTCTCCAATAATCTTAATATCTTTCCCCTCCGCTATTAACGCCTCGGCGCTTTCCAGCTTACGCCCTGATGTGCCGCTTTTGTAGCGCTTGCTGCCCGCGCCGCCGACCAGGAGAATTTCGGTGCTTTTATTAACTGTTTTGCTTAACCTGCCATGTATTTCGATGAGCCTTTCCAGGTGACCGCGGTTGATTCCGGCAAATTCTCCCGTCACAGCCACTTTTTTGCCGCTGATTAACTTAATGAGGGCAGCTTGCTGTTCGCCCTCTTTCAGTGCCGGTTTATGGGAATCAATAAAGTCTTGACACGGAAGTTCAAAATAGCAGCAATAGCTTTTAACGGCCGGATTTATGGCTAATAATCTAAAGTAAAGCTCCAAGGTGGCTCTGACATCGGCCAGAGCGTTGTGGTGGTTATTAAATTCAATATTCAAATAATCACAAAGTGGTTCCAGCCCATATTTAGGGCAGTTTAAGGTAGCTCGCGCCGCCTTCAATGTGCAAATATAGCGTACCGGCTGAGCGGGAATTGCATAATATTCCAAGCACTTATTTATTACACCTAAATCAAAAGTCACATTATGCCCGACTATGGCATCGGCCTCTACTATAAGAGGCAGCAGCTTAGCCCATATCTCGGAAAAAATTGGGGCTGCATAACATTCCTGCGGGTCCAGGCCGGTGAGATTTATATTAAAGCGCTCAAAAGTTACTTCCGGATTAACCAGCCAGTTGTACTCGGCAAGGATGTTCTTATCTTCGCTTAAAATAACGGCAATTTGGCTGATGCGGTCGTTGCGGCTATTGGGGGTTTCCAGGTCGAGAAACAAGTATTTCATGGCTATCTCCGTGCGCTCCCGGGGAGCTGCTGCTTTGGCTATTATATGCTGGTAAAGTATCAGAACACGATAGTTGGGGAGAGAAAAAGGCACTTTTTTCCTGGGCTAGGCTCACCCAAAGGCCCTAGCAGGGCGCAGAAGGCTATGCTATACTGCGCCGCCGGAGGTTTTCTATGGGCATTTATCTGAATCCAAGCAATGAAAATTTTAAGAGGACACTGAGAGCGCCGATTTATGTGGATAAAACCATGATGATTGCGGCCGTTGAACACCTGGCTTCCATCGATACTACTTATCTCTGCGTCTCGCGCCCGCGCCGCTTTGGGAAAACCATCGCCGGCAATATGCTCTCAGCTTACTATTCCAAAGGGGCCGATTCAAGAGAGCTCTTTAAGCCCTTAAAAATATCCAGCTGGGAAGGTTTTGAAGAAAATCTCAATAAATTTAACGTAATAAAGCTAGACATCAATGGTGAGTTTCGCGGAACAAGAAGCCCCAATGAACTCATAGATGACATAACAGACAACATTTTAGCCGAAATGCGCAAACAATTTCCCGCTCTTACCTTTGGGAAAAAATTTTCTCTGGCTCAGGGCATCCAGAAAGTCTTTGAAGAAACCGGCGAGCAGTTTGTCATCATTATGGATGAATATGATGTGCTTATCCGTGAGAAAATATCGGAAGAGCTTTTTAATCAGTATCTTAATTTCTTAAACAGCCTCTTTAAGAGCGACACGGTGCGTCCGGCTATCCACTTTGCTTACTTAACCGGCATCCTCCCCATCGTGCGCGACAGAGTGCAGTCAAAACTCAATAATTTCACTGAATACACCATTCTTGACGGCATGGAATTAGCTGAATTTATTGGTTTTACTGAGCCGGAAGTAAAAGAGCTCTGCGACAAATATAATATGGATTTTGCCGAGTGTCGCCGCTGGTACGACGGTTATAAGCAGCATGGCCTCGAGATATATAACCCCGAGTCGGTAGTTCGCGCCATGCAGCGTCATGAATACTTTGGCTATTGGGGCAAAACTTCCACTTATGCGGTGATAAGTGACCGTATTCAGGCCAATTTTGCCGGCATGAAAGATGATGTCATAAAAATGCTTTCCGGGGAAAATGTGCCGGTAAATGTCACTCGTTACATGAATACCATGACCGATTTTTCTACGCGTAGCGACGCTTTTACTTACCTCATCCATGTGGGCTACCTGGCTTATAACCGCGAAGACAGCAGCTGTAGAATTCCCAATAAAGAAGTGCGCCAAGAGTGGTTTAACGCTATCGAAGCCAATGACGATTACGCGGTGACTAACCACATTATTGAATCATCACGCGAGCTATTAGAGGAAACTTTAAGGAAAAACAGCGAGGCGGTGGCGCGGGCGCTCGATGAAAGCCATATTCATGTAACGAGTAACCGGAGTTACAATAACGAAGACGCGCTCCAGAGCGCTATCTATCTCTCTTACATATATGCGCTAAATAAATACACAATTATCAAAGAGATGACGACTGGCAAGGGTTTTGCCGATGTGGTCTTTATCCCCTTTGTGCCAAATTTGCCGGCCATGATCATTGAGCTTAAAAGAAATAGCAGCGCGGAAACAGCCCTCACCCAGATTAAAGAAAAGAAATATTTTGCCTCATTAAATGGCTATAGCGGCAATCTCCTCTTTATCGGCGTGAATTATGATGAAAAGAGTAAAACCCACGAGTGCCTAATGGAAGAATTCACACTTAGCGGATAAATATAGAAATCTATATCAGAGAAATCATGGAGCAGAAATTTTGCCGGAGCTGCGGCATACCGCTTTTTAGCGCCCAAGAGTGCGCTTAAACGCTATATAATTATTTTCATCGCGCGGCGAGCAATAAATAGCAAATTCAATAACTTTGAAGGCTTTGGTATATTCCGGCAAAATGCTTTTGTAAGCTCTAGCAACAATGTCGGGGCTATTGGCAAATGCTCCGCAGCCAAAGGCGCCTAAAATGAGCACCTCATTCTGATTAGCTAACGCTACATCCAGAATGCGGCGCGCGCGCTTTTGGTGCAGGGCCAGCAAATTAGCGGGAGTAATTCGCGGCGCATTATTGCCGGCGCGCTGGCCGTAATTACCCTCCGGCAGCGGGCGCAAATTGGGCGCCGCGCAGGAAATAACATTCACTTTTTGCCAGGAATCTTCGGGAGTTATAAGCTCGTATGAAGCATCGGATTTAAAAATCACTACCCCTGGAGTATAAATAATATCATCATTATGTAATGAGTCTCCTAAGCGGCGATGCGGGAGATAAAACTTCTGCCAGTTATTCTCCTCATTTAAGTTGAAATAGAGAGTAGAGCAGCGGCAAAGAGATTCTTCCTGAGCACTAGCGCCTTTTACCACTCCGCCGCCGGGGTTTGCTGCCGAAGCAAAATTGAGTACCGCCACCATTTGTCCGCTATAAGCTCCGGCGGCAGCGAAAGAGCGCTTTTTAGAGACTATAATTTGGGCATTTTCGCCAAAACGCGCCTTTTCACAAGTGAGCGCTTCATTTTCCAGGTAAATTTTTTGCTCTGCACCTGAGGCCTTGATAGCTGTCGCTAGAGTGGGGTTACTTTTACAAAGTCTTGCGGTGTCTTTAAATATTTCAATATTATCTTCGCGCATCTTTTTCTCCTTTGGGCTCAGGTGAGCCGCTTTTTTAACCATTATAGGCGGTAACGTTTCAGATCGTGATAGAGCAGAGAAAAATTTTAGGAAATTTTTTAAAGATATCAGCTCACTCTTTATAGGCCGGTTGTAATTTCTCGGCCTTAGCCGCATAAAAGGCCGCTTTTTCGCTATCGCCGTTTTGGGCATAAAAAGCGCTTTCCAACCTAAAACGCATATAATAATTGGGGTTTAACTTTTCCAGCTCATCAAGTGCTTTACGGGCTTTTAAATTATTTTTTTCTTTAATGGCTGCTTCCGCTTCTTTAATGAGAGCCAAAGAGGCCAGGTGCTCTTTATATCCATTTTCTAGAAACGGGTCGGCAGGAATCTCCCTAACAGGCGGTAATTCTTTAAAATTATCCAAACTAAAAGGCATATAAGGCCCCAGCTGGTGTGGGTAGGAAGAGACCCACATTATGCCCATTGAAACATCGGTTATAACCGAATGAGTGGCAATGATGGCATTTATGGCCGTGCGGTTGCCGCTGCCGATGTCCAAATCGTTAAGGCCTTTTCTGTCGCGCAGAATTTCCGCTGCCAAAACAGGATCAATTTGCCCGCTATGGCGCTTTAAGAGCTCTTCCATGCGCGCCTTGCGGAGCAGAGTGGTGCCGCTTTCCGTATAAGCCACATTTTTGGGGTCATCTTTTAGGTCATTACTTAAAAAATGGTTGGCGCTGACCAGGGTATTGGCCCCGGCCTCCGGGTAGGTGATGGCGCAGCGGGCCGGGGTTTTTTCAATGACGGCCACACGCTTGTTTTTGCCATCGGCCACGAGAAAAATATCGGAGACAAAAACCTCAGCTTTTTTAATTATTTCATAGGCTTCTTCTATTGATTCCGCCTCTTCCATTACCCGGCGAATTAAAAGGCTCACCGGTGTGCCGATAGCGCGGCTGTCACTGGAATTCGCCCCATTAAGAGAAACATAGAGCTTTTTTTCGTTGATGCCGGTAACCACCCCCAAAAGGCCGGGCCAGCCGACGGCCATAAAGCGGTAACCATTTTCCGGCACCACCTCCATTACCAATTTGTCTTCGTCGAAAGCCTTGCCGGCTTCAAAATCAAAATTGCGGCCGATCAAAAGGTGTTTATCACTGGTGGCTTCATCCCAGGCGGCAAAAGCGGTGCAAGCCATTAAGGGTGAATCCATGACATAGTGGGAAATATCGTGAGCAGCATGGTAATTTAAAACGCGATGAAAGGGTGGGCCCATTTCCGGATGGCGGTTTTGATAACCGGCCCCAGCCCCGGCAATTTCCATAACTTGTTCTTTTTTTACATAATTTTCTAAATTACAATTTCTATAAGTAACATATTTTTGGATGAGCCAAAAAATGGCTTTACTGGGCAATGCGCGGTCCACCAGCCCCAAAAGCTCATCCTCAAGGTGCTGATTTTCCGTTTCGGAGAGGCGGGCCATGGAGTAGCCGAGCAGTAGAGGTGAGCCGCTAAGATGCATTTGGTGAATAGCACCGCGCTCAGCGCGCCATGATTGGGCAAAAGTGCTGTTATCACCCGCTGTTTGGAGAGAATATGTCTTTTCAAAAGAGCTGATTTCGCCGGCGATATCCGGCCCTGCGGTGAGGCACACGGCGTCGATGGAATAAGCAGCGGTAACGGCAGAAAGAGCCAAAATCAGGCTTAAAATAATGAGAATCAAAAAGATTTTTTTCATAATAGCGCTAATATTTCCTTGCAGCCAGTAAATGAACAAGAGCAAAACGCTGGATCTATTCTAGCACGAGTCGGACTTGTGGCCAAGGATAAAGAACTTTGGCTTCCCTTTCAGCCAGAGCGCAGGCAAATTATTTTCAGCCATTGTCAGCAACTTGCGCTTCGTATTAAAAAAGAAAGAGTAGCCGCTTCTTGGCGGCTGGAGGAGTAAAATATGAAAAAACTTAATTATATTATGATGTTGACTGTATTGGCCGTTGGGCAGCTCTTTTTTTGGGCCTGCGGCCACAAACAAAATGATAATAGGCCGGACAATACCGCAGGTAGTGTGAGCGAAAAAGCCGGTGTGCCGGGAAAAGACGATGGTGCCAGCGATAAAACCGATGGTGCGAGCGATGCCGTTAGTGATGGTGTGAGCAACGCTGCTAGTGACGCCATTAGTGATTTAGACCAATGGTGTGATAATAGTTACCGCCAACATTGCGTGGGGAATACCGTTGTTTGGTGCGATAAAGATAATGGTCAGGTAATTTCCCTGGCTTGCCCGGTGGCCGACGGTTTTACCTGCCAGGTGCTTAAGGGGCAAAACTTTGCCGATTGCGTAAAGAGCTGCAATAACCTGGAAGATACCAGCAAAAGGTGCGATACTTCCACTCAAGAACAGGGCTATTCGACACTTATCACCTCTGTTTGCAAAGAAACCGAGTCTGGGCAAAGAGCTATTTTTAATTTGCAAAAAGAGAATTGTTCTGCTTGCGGCGATCTTACCTGTCATATGGATAGCAGCGACCAAGGTACAGATTTGGAACCC
>JAEEGL016618330.1_pt1 | contig 20098 bp, 11 predicted proteins | sample 9134231 | NCBI WGS metagenome assembly JAEEGL01 (sample SAMN16246548, study PRJNA631951) | gut metagenome | biome: gut microbiome; feature: rumen; material: fiber-attached | host: Bos | place: Iran: Karaj | collected 2018-10
AAAAAAAAAAGACATGAGTCAGAAAATTCGTATCAAGCTGAAGAGCTACGACCACAAATTGGTCGACAAGTCAGCCGAGAAGATTGTGAAGGCTGTGAAGGCTACTGGCGCGATCATCAGCGGTCCTATCCCCCTTCCCACACACAAGCGTATTTACACCGTCAACCGCTCGACCTTCGTCAACAAGAAGGCTCGTGAGCAGTTCCAGCTGTCAGACTACAAGCGTCTGATCGACATCTACAGCTCTACCGCCAAGACCGTAGACGCTCTGATGAAGCTCGAACTCCCCAGCGGTGTTGAGGTTGAGATTAAGGTATAGTTCATCATTTAAATCCCGAATCGCACGACGGTTCGGGATTTTTAATTTTTTTAGCAGGCTTTTCTTTGTCCCTTGCTTGTTTTAGTGTACCTTTGTGTCGCTAAAACAACGAAGAATAACGAAACAGACTGCAATGAATCATGTTACCATAGAATCGAGGGTTATCAAGAGGACATGCCTGCTGGTGCTGTTGGCGGTCACGCTGACTGCCGGCGCACGGATGCCTCTGCATCCCTCTGCGGAGGCCGATGCGGCCAGTGAGCGACTGAAGCAGTGGGTGAAGAACATGGTGATGTTCAACTACATGTTCCCGCAGGAGAAGGTCTATGTACACCTCGACAATACTGGCTATTTCCAGGGCGAGACCATCTGGATGAAAGCCTACGTGCTCCGTGCTGACCTGAACCGCTGGACCAATATGAGCCAGGTGCTCTACGTCGACCTGGTGACGCCGTCAGGCGAGGTCTTTACTACCCGTAAGCTGCCCATCCGCAACGGTATGGCCGAAGGGTCGATAGCTTTGGAGGGTTTCATGAACAGCGGGTTCTACGAGGTGAGGGCCTACACCCGCTACATGGCCAACTTCGACAGTCATACGGCCTTCTCGCGCGTCATCCCCATATTTAAAAAGCCCTTGAAGGATGGCGACTATTCGCAGGCCAGCATCGACCAGACCGACTACCGCAGTCTGCTCCCCCAGCTCCGCGAGGAGGCTGAGCGGCTGAAGACCCGTGGTGGCGTAGGTGTGCGCTTCTTTCCCGAGGGCGGCCGTACGCTCGTTGGTCAGTCGTGCCGCGTGGCCGTCGAGGTCGTCGACAAGCAGGGCCGTGCCGTCAGCACCCGTTGCCGGCTGATGCAACAGCAGAAGGAGGTCGCCGTAGTGACCACCGACACCCACGGCCGTGGCTATGTAACCTATACACCAACCATGCAGGATGACGCCCACCTGCTGGTGGACAACCAAGAGGGTGGGGCACTGCGTTTCCCGCTGCCCCAACCGTCGTCCTCCGGTGTCACGCTCAGTGTTGACGTCATGTCTGACGAGCAGGTCGACGTCACCGTACGTGCCACTGCCGATCAGCAGGCCGAGCCTGTCGGGCTGGTGCTGATGAGCCGTGGCAACGTGAAGGCGTTCGATGCCGTGAAGGCTGACGGCGGCACGTACCACAAGGCCTTCCCGCGTAAAGACCTTACCGACGGCGTCAACCGCGTGCTGCTCATCAGTCAGCAGGGCCAGCTGCTGGCCGACCGCCTGTTCTTCGTCTTTCCGCGTCAGGGCATCGACACCATTGCCTTCACTGCCGAGGGTCAGCAGCTGCGCCCCGGCCAGAAAACGACCATCGAGGCCGTCACCCGTCCGAAGAGCGTCTTCTCCATCGCCATACGCGACTACGATACCGATGCCAACGGTCCACTGCAGCGTGCCGACACGTGGCTGCTGCTATCGTCGGAGCTGCGTGGCTATATTGCCGATGCTGAGTACTACATGGAGAGCGACGACCCTGTGCACCGACGTGCCACCGACCTGCTGATGATGGTACAGGGTTGGCACCGCTACAACGTCAGCCAGATGTTGGCTGGCCAGCGCCCCGAGGCAGATGAGCCGTTAGAGGATGGGCTGTACATCATGGGCCGGCTGCTGCCCATCAACAAGCGAAAGAAGAATGCCGTCAACAGCGTCGACCTGAGCGTCAGGCTGTACAATGCCCAAGGGCAGGTGCTCAAGGGTGAGGCCAAGAGCGACTCCGTCGGGCGTTTCGCTTTCAAGATACCTGATGCCGACGGCATGTGGCGCATGAACATCAAAACCACCCGTGCCGGCGAGCCGCGCAACTACTATGTCAGCCTGGACCGTCACCCCGCCCTGCAGGCCCGGCTCATCGACAGTCAGGAGCAGCAGCGTGTGCCGTTCACTACGTCGTCGGTCGACATCCCTGTTTCCCCCGACTTCGACAAGCTGCTGCCTATGGAGGTGCGCAACGTCCTGCTGAGCGAGGTGTACGTCCATGGCCGCAACCGCCTGGTGTATTGGCAGGATGAGAGTATCGGCTCGCGTACGGCCGGCATCTACTACGACTGTGCCCGTGAGGCCGAGCTGTTGGCCGATCAGGGCAAGGAGCTGCCGTCGTTGTTTCAGTGGCTGCAGGACCGCAACGAGTATTTCAAGGGCGACAATGACATCTCGTCGCTCGACTGGTTCACCAACGACGGTGACCGTCGCTACACGCTGCATGCCGTAGACGATGTCGACATGAGCTACAAGGGACACCCTATCGTCTGGATACTCAACAACGACTTCTACGGTGTCACCCATGCTCCGAAAGGCACGTCGTACAACATGCTGACCAAACCGAGCATCATCGACTTCCCTGTTTTGCTTGACGACTTGAAGTCAATATACATCTCGGAAGACGAGAACATGCTCAAGTCGTATATCCTGGATGAACCCATGTCGCCGCTGACGTCACGCCACCCCGTGATGGTGTTCCTCTATACCGACGGTGTGACGTCGAAGCAGGAGAAAGGCGTGCGCAAGACCAATTTCGAGACCTTCTCCGTCGACAAGTACGACATGCCGGGCTACGCGGAGGTGCCGCCCGTCGTCGACTTCCGCCGTACCCTCTACTGGAACCCCACGGTAGTCACCGACGAGAATGGTCGCGCCAAGATAGAGTTCTATAATGGCGCAACCACTCATAAGATTAATATCTCTGCCGAGGGTATCGAACCCAACGGGCAGGTCGTTGTGTACCGGCAGCCTGCTGGCCAGCGATGACGAAGTCAAATTGAACAAACAATCCGTTGTTGAAGAGAAATCCTTGTGTTTTGAAACACCCGCTTACTTCACCTTGGCCACCAGTTCGGCGGGGTATTTCGGCATAGCACCGTTCTGTGTGCATACGTAGGCCGACACCTCGACGGCAATGCGGTGAGCCTCCTCGATAGGCTTGCCGTTCAGCACAGCAGCACAGAAGGAACCCGTGAACGAGTCGCCGGCACCCACCGTGTCGGCCACCACTACCTTCGGCGTGGGCTGGAACGACTGCTTGCCATCGGCGGTAAACACATACGAGCCGTTGGTGCCACAGGTCAGCACAAGCATCTGCAGGTCGTACTCCTTCACAATCTGTTGGCACACCTTGGCGTCGTCAAGTTCCTTGTAACCGAACATGTGGCTGACGACTACCAGTTCCTCGTCGTTGATCTTCAAAATGTTGCAGCGGCGGAACGAGTCTTCGAGCACCTCCTTCGAGAAGAACTGCTGGCGCAAGTTGATGTCGCAGATCTTCAGGCAGTCCTTCGGCGTGGCATCCAGGAACTTCTGGATGGTCTGTCGGCTGACGACGTTGCGCTGTGCCAGTGAACCGAAGCATACGGCCCGGCAGTTGCGGGCGGCTTCTTCAATCTCGGCATTGAAGGGGATGTTGTCCCATGCCACGTTCTCCTTAATCTCGTATGTTGGTATGCCGTTGCCGGTCAGCGTGACCTGCACCGTACCCGTAGCATACGGTACGCGGGGCATGATGTAGTTCAGTCCGTTCTGCTTCAGGGCCTCGATGGTCTCGTCGGCCAGTTTGTCCTCGCCCAGGGCGCTCACTGCCAGCGTGCTCAGTCCGAACTGTCCTGCATGATAGGCAAAGTTAGCAGGTGCACCACCCAGTTTCTTTCCTTCGGGCAGCATGTCCCACAATGCCTCGCCCAGTCCAATAATCAGATTCTTCATATCATTCTTGTTTTTAATGTTTTACTTGCTTGATGAACGTAAACAGGTAGATGACACCAACGGCCATGACAGCCACGGCACCAGCCTGTCCCATGGCATCGCTCATGAAGCCCATGACGAGGGGGAATACCGTACCGCCGAAGAGGCCCATGCTCATCAGGCCGCTGACCTCGTTCTGCTTCTCGGGCACGGAGAGCAGGGCTTCCGAGAAGGCCATCGAGAAGATGTTAGAGTTGCCGTAGCCTACCAGGGCGATGGCCGTATAGAGCATGGCCTTGCTCTCGCCGCCGAACATCAGTGCCATCGAGGCAGCCATCAGGCAGACGCTGATGATAAAGAACCAGCGGGTCTTCATGACGCGTAGGAAGAACGACCCCGTCAGTGCACCGATGGTACGGAAGATGAAGTACAGCGAAGTAGCGAAGGCAGCATCGTTGAGCGTCATGCCGAGACGCTCCATGAGCAGTTTCGGCGCCGTCGTGTTGGTACCCACGTCAATGCCTACGTGGCACATAATGGCCAGGAAGGACAGCAGCACGATGGGCTTGCCCAGCAGGCGCAGACAATCCATGAACGACGACGTCTTACCCTCGGTCATCTCCTCGTGAATCGGTGTAGCCCACAGCAGAGCCGTAGCCAGTATGCCTACTACGAAATAGACCAGGAACAGCACCCGCCAGTCGTAGCCGAAAGAGGGCATGACCTGGGTAGCGCCCCACATGGCAAGGTAGGGAGCGAGGAACGAGGCGATGGCTTTGACGAACTGTCCGAAGGTCAGTGTCGAGGCAAGGTTCTTGTCGCCGATGATGAGCATGGCCAGCGGGTTGATGCTGGTTTGCATCAGCGCATTGCCGATGCCTAAGAGCGAGAAGGCCACCAGCATGAGGCCGAAGGAATAGCCCAGCAGGGGGATGAACAGCGATACGACGGTCACTACGAGCGACAGCAGTACGGTTTTCTTACGTCCGATCTTGTTCATCAGCATGCCTGTCGGCACGGAGAAGATGAGGAACCAGAAGAATACCAGCGAGGGCAGCGTGTTGGCGATTGAGTCGCTCAGTGCCAGATCCTCCTTGACATAGTTTGATGCAATACCGACCAGATCTACGAATCCCATGCAGAAGAAGCACAGCATCACGGGAATCAGGTAGATGGATTTGTTTTTGTTGTCTGCCATAATATTCAATGTGAATTAGGAATTGTCAATGGTGAATGATGAATTATTTCTTAAAGTCGTAGATGACAGCTTTGCCACCTTTTACTTTAATGGTGTTATACGGTTCTGAGGGGAACACGAGGTTGGTCATGGCCATGCGGCCGTCAGCGTCGAACACCTCGATGCTGCAGCGGTCGATGAACAGGCGCAGTTGCTTCAGCTGGCCGTGCGTGGGAGCCACCGTCGTGCAGGGGAATGCCTCGCTGAAAGCGGTGTTGCCGCTTTTCGTGCGGTCCATGGTGAACTCCTGCTTGCGGGCGTCGTAGTGCATCACCACCTCCTCGCCCTTGGCGTTCTGTAGCGTAATGTCGGCCGACCCCTTCACGTTGACCACTATCTCGCAGGCCTCTGTGGGCTGCTTCACTGGCTTGTCGCGCAGGCTGAGTATCTCTTCCGAAGGAGTGACACCACAATACGTCTCAGTGCCGTCGACAAAGAGGTCCAGGTCACGGGCTATCGAGTTGGCCGAGCGGAACTGCTTGACAGGCCACTCGTTGGCGTACTGCCAGTTCGACATCCAGGCGATGGTCACGCGACGACCGTCGGGAGCGTTGTCGAACGTCACGGTGGCATAGTGGTCCTTGCCATAATCGAGCCACTTGGTCACCTCTGGGCGTGACTCGCAGGTGAACTTATGACCGTCGAAGTCGCCTACAAAGTACTGAGTTGCGGAGCCGCCGAAGATACCACCCGGGTTGATGTTGCAGACGAGCACCCACTTCTGCTGTCCCGTTCCACGGACTGGCAGGCGGAACAGATCGGGGCATTCCCATACGCCACCGTGGCAGCCATATTCTGCACCGAAGCGGCTTTCCATCGTCCACTGTTTCAGGTTGGCTGACGAGAAGATCTGCATCTCCTGTCCCACAGCCAGAATCATGATCCAGCGGTGCGTCTGCTCGTACCAGAATAGGTGCGGGTCGCGGAAGTCAGGTACGGAAGCCGTCAGCACGGGGTTGCCGCTGTATTTCTTGAACGTGCGTCCGTTGTCGGTGGAGTAGGCCATCGACTGCGTCTGGTTGTCACCGGCCGAGGTGTAGTAGGCGATGATAGCATTCTTGCCGAAGCCTGCCGTGTTGTCCTTGTCGACCACACACGAGCCGCTGAAGATGCTGCCCAGTGCGTCGGGGGCAATGGCGATGGGCTGAGCCTCCCAGTGTATGAGGTCGCGGCTGGTAGAATGGCCCCATGTCATGTTCTCCCACTGCGAGCCATAGGGGTTGTACTGATAATAGAGATGCCACACACCATCCTTATAGAACATACCGTTGGGGTCGTTCATCCAGCCGTAGGCTGGCGTGTGGTGGTAGATTGGGCGGAAGTGCTCACGGTTGGTCGTGTCGAACGTCTGCGAGTATTTCATTTCGCGCCAGCAGGCCAGTTCCGACAGCGCACCTTTCGTGCGGCGGTCGCCACGGAACAGGATGTCGAGCAGATGGCTGCCGTTCAGTTCCAGCGGCATGTAGTAGTCGACCTTGTCGACAGCCAGCCGTGCATTCAGCGTCTGTACGACGTTGTTGTCCTTGATTACGCGAACGTGGGCCATGTCGGCCTTCTCCTCCACAGGCAGTAGCAGGTAGTGCTGTCCCTGTTGCAGTTTGAGCATGGCGTGGCTGTCACCCAGAATGTCGGGGCGCTGTGCCTGAGCCATCGTGGCCGTCATGACGGCCAGCAGGGTTAATAGCAAATTTCTCATAGATGTTTTTTAATTGATGTTTTTAATGATTTTGTTTGCAAAGATAAGTGTTTTCTCTACTTATTTATATAAATAATGATACAAAACTTAATAAAAAACGTTCATCTTAACGTTTTTGTTAGTCGATGAACGTTTTTTGCTCTCTTTTTTTGCTGTCTCAAAGAAAATACTTACCTTTGTGGTGGTTTTTTAGAATTGAAAACATGAGAAGACTACTGATATTCCTCATACCGACACTGCTCTGCCTGAGTTGCAGCCGTAGCGCTCCGAGCTATGTCGTTGGCGTGTCGCAGTGTTCGGAGGACATCTGGCGGGAGAAGCAGAATGCGGAACTTCGTATGGCAGCCTACCTGAGGGGCGACGTGGAGCTGCGCTTTGCTGCGGCCTACGATAGTGATGAACGCCAGATACAGCAGATTGACAGTCTTGTAGCCACTGGTATCGACTTGCTCATCGTGGCTCCCAATCAGGTAGCCACCATCTCCCCTGCCATCGACCGTGCCTACGACAAGGGCATCCCCGTCATTGTCTTTGAACGTAAGACCAACTCGCAGAAATACACCGCCTTCATCTCTGCTGACAACTACGAGATGGGGCGCCAGATGGGCGAGTATATCGCCTCGGAGCTGCAGGGCAGGGGGCGTGTCATGGAGGTGATGGGACTGAAAGGCTCGTCGCCGGCCATCGAGCGTCATAACGGATTTGCCGATGCACTGAAGAACTACCCTGACATCAGCCTTGTGGCCACCCTTCAGGGCGACTGGACCGAGGAGAGTGCCGTCAAGGCTGTCTGTTCATACAAAGGAGACCTGAGCACCATTGATTACGTCTTTGGCCAGAACGACCGCATGGCTATGGGTGCCCGTCGGGCGTTGAGCGAGATGCCTGGGCTACACGGCCGGCTTCCTGAGTTTTGTGGCATCGACGGATTGCCAGGCGAGGATGGTGGTATCCGGCTGGTGCGCGACTCCGTGCTGGATGCTTCCTATATCTACCCGACCCACGGCGACCGTCTGTTGCAGCTGGCCGTTGACATCCTTGACGGCAAGCCATATAATAAGGAGACACGCCTGATGTCGGCCCTCGTGACCCGTAGCAATGCCCGCGTCCTGCTGATGCAGACCGACGAGATCATCCGTCAGTCCGACTATCTGGATCAGTTGCACAACCGGGCCGACAACTACCTAAGGCAGCTGGACAACCAGCGCACCATCAGCTGGCTGGCCTTCGGATTCATTGTTCTGCTGTTGGTAGCCATCGTGCTGTTCTACCTCTACCACCTCGGCAAGGTTAGACTGCAGCAGGAGCGTGTGGTGAACACCCTGTGGACCATGGACGACAAGAGCCTTGCCGCCGAGACTGCTACAAAAGAGCAGTCCGATGACGGGGGACAGACAATGGAAAAATGCACGGATCAGTCTATGGGACATGGTACTGACCAGTCCGTGGAGCAAACCGAGAAGCATGGAGAAGAAGAGACAGAGGGTGACAGCACTGAAGCTTCAGCAGCCGTGTCGCTCTTCATTTCCCGTTTCAAGCAGGTCGTCGAGGCCCGCATGTCCGACAGCGATACCAGCGTCGAGGACCTTGCAGCCGATATGAACCTCAGCCGTGTACAGCTCTATCGCAAGGTGAAGACCATCAGCGGCTCGTCGCCCGTAGAGCTGCTCCGTACCGCCCGACTCAAGCGCGCCTACCACCTGTTGCTCACCACCGACAAGAGCATCAGTGAGGTGGCCTACGATGTCGGTTTCACCGCCCCCAGCTACTTCACCAAGTGTTTCAAGGACGAGTACGGTATGCTGCCTGGCGACATCAGAAAGTAAGGTCTCATGCTCGGCATAATACTGGGTGTAACCATCCTTATCTCCTCTTTTTCTTTGCGAATTATCGTTCATTCCGTGGCAAAAATGTTTCATCGCAACATTTTTTGCACGTAGTGAACGATATTTTAGTGATACACTAATAATAAATAGGTACTTTTGCGGCAGTGATTTTAACAAGTGTACTAACTAAAACGAAAAAGCAAATGAAACAGATGAAAAGATTCATTCTGAGTTTCCTATCCCTGCTGCTTTGTACAATAATGTACGCGCAACAGGAGGTGACGGGAACGGTGAACGACGTCTTCGGACCGGTCATCGGAGCTACCGTCATGGAGAAAGGAACGTCGAACGGCACCGTGACCGACTTCGACGGTAATTTCAAACTGAAGGTACAGCCTGGAGCGACGTTGGTGTTCAGCTACGTGGGCTACCTCACTCAGGAGAAACCTGCCGCTAATGGCATGCAGGTGGAACTGAAGGAGGATAGCAAGCAACTTCAGGAGGTAGTGGTCACGGGCTATACCACCCAGCGTAAGGCCGACTTGACCGGTGCTGTGTCGACAGTAAGCGTCGACGAGCTGGCCAAGCAGAACGAGAACAACCCCATCAAGGCCCTGCAGGGCCGCGTGCCAGGCATGAACATCAGTGCCGACGGTAATCCCTCGGGTGCCGCCTCGGTACGCATCCGTGGTATCGGTACGCTGCGCGATGGTGCCAGCGAGCCGTTGTACATCATCGATGGAGTACCCACGAAGTCGGGAATGCACGAGCTGAACGGTAATGACATCGAGTCGATACAGGTGCTGAAGGATGCTGCCTCGGCCAGCATCTACGGTTCGCGAGCTGCCAATGGTGTCATCATCATCACGACGAAGCACGGCAAGGATGGTAAGGTAAAGATAGACTTCGACGCCAGCATAGCCATCCAGAGCTACGTCCACAAGATGGAGGTGCTCAATGCCAAGCAGTTCGGACAGGTGATGTGGCAGGGTTACGTCAACGATGGGCTGGATCCCAACCAGAATGGATTAGGCTACCGCTACGACTGGGGTTACAACCAGCAGGGTGTGCCCGTGCTGAATGGCATCACGATGAACAAGTATCTGGATGCAGCTAATACCACTCCTGCGGCCGACACCGACTGGTTTGACCAGACCACCCGCAAGGGAATTATCCAGCAGTACAACGTGTCGCTGAGCAATGGCTCGGAGCGTGGCTCGTCGTTCTTCTCGCTGGGCTACTATAAGAACAGGGGTATCATCAAGGACTCCGACTTTGAGCGCTTCTCGGCACGTATGAATACAGAGTACAAGTTGGTGAAGGTGGGCGACCGCAACATTGTCACCGTCGGCGAGCATTTCACGCTGAACCGCACCAGCGAGGTGCAGGCTCCCGGCGGATTCCTGGAGAACGTGTTGCAGTTCAACCCCTCGCTGCCCGTCTATACCACTAAGGGCGAGTATGCCGGTCCCGTTGGTGGCTACCCCGACCGCGAGAACCCGCTGGCTCGTCTGGAGCGTAACAAGGACAACCGATACACCTACTGGCGTGCCTTTGGCGATGCCTACATCAATATCAACCCCGTGAAGAACCTGAACATCAAGACCACTTTCGGTATTGACTATGCCCAGAAGGAGCAGCGCTGGTTCCAGTATCCCGTCACCGAGGGCACCGTGGCCAATCCCACCAACAGTGTGGAGGCCAAGCAGGAGCACTGGACGAAGTGGATGTGGAACGCCATAGCTACCTATAATCTGGAGAAAGGCAAGCATCGCGCCGATGCCATGATTGGCGTGGAGCTGAACCGTGAGGACGATAAGTGGTTCAGCGGCAAGCGCTATGACTTCGAGTTGCTCAACCCCGACTACATGTGGCCCAATGCCGGTGTCGGTGAGTCGGAGGCTTATGGTAGCGGCGAGGGCTACACGCTGACGTCGTTCTTCGGCAAGATTAACTATACCTATGCCGACCGCTATCTGGCCAGTTTCACGCTGCGCCACGATGGTTCCAGCCGTTTCGGTAAGAACAACCGCTACGGTACGTTCCCCTCGGTGAGTGCCGGTTGGCGTATCAGTGAGGAGGCCTTTATGCAGAAGCTGACGTGGCTCGACAACCTGAAGCTGCGCGCCTCGTGGGGACAGACAGGTAACCAGGAGATTCCTAACCTGGCCCGCTATACGCTGTATGTCAGCGACTATGGCACGGCAGGATTTGGTGGACAGAGCTACGGCACCAGCTACGATATTGCAGGCAGCAATGGTGGTCAGACGCTGCCGTCAGGATTTAAGCGCTCAAAGCTGGGCAACGACGACCTGAAGTGGGAGACCACCACGCAGACCAACCTCGGTCTGGACTTCGGACTGTTCCACAACTCGCTGTATGGCTCGTTTGAGTGGTATTTCAAGAAGACGAAGGACATTCTCGTCGAAATGCCTGCCATCAAGGTGATGGGCGAGGGTACCAACCAGTGGGTCAATGCCGGCGAGATGGAGAACAAGGGTATTGAGCTGAACCTGGGCTACCGTGGCAAACTGGGCGCATTCCAGTACGACGTGGCAGGTAACATCGGAACCTATCGTAATAAGATTACTAAACTGCCCGACACGGTGGCATCGAACGGCATCTTCGGCGGCAATCGCGTGAAGAGCGTCGTAGGCCATCCCTTCGGTGCACAGGTAGGCTACGTCTACGATGGCGTCTTCAAGAGCCAGGCGGAGATAGACAACCATGCCACACAGAACGGTGCCGGCCTGGGCCGCATACGCTGGAAGGACCTGAACGGCGACAACGTCATTAACGAGGAGGACCAGCAGTGGATCTACAACCCCGTGCCCGACTTTACATGGGGTCTGAACATCTATCTGCAGTACAAGAATGTCGACCTGACCATGTTCTGGCAGGGTGTGCAGGGTGTTGACGTCATCAGCGACCTGAAGAAGGAGACCGACCTCTGGAGCGGTCTGAACATCACCAACCTGAACAAGGGACAGCGCCTGCTCGACGCTTGGAACCCCAACAACATGGGTAGCAACATACCGGCTGTCAGCATCATGGACAACAACAACGAAAAGCGCGTCAGCAGCTACTTCGTCGAAAATGGCTCGTATGCCAAGCTGCGCACCATCCAGGTGGGCTATAACTTCCCCAAGAGTATTGCCGAAAAGCTGTACATGCAGCGGCTGCGTGTCTACGTGTCTGCGCAGAACCTGCTTACGATCAAGAGCAAGAACTTCACGGGTGTAGACCCCGAGAATGCTAACTTCGGCTATCCTATTCCGCTGAACGTCACATTTGGCTTAAACGTTTCATTCTAATATAAGTAAAAAAGATAATAATATGAATACCAATATAAAGAATAAGATTGCTTCGAGTTGGGGGATGGGTGTGCTGGTAGCCTTCGGTCTCCTTACCTCCTGTAGCGACTTCCTCGAGGAGCACACGCCGCAGGGCACGCTGAGCGAGGAGCAGGTGAAGTCGCCCGAGAATGCAGAGAACATGGTCATCTCGGCATACGCCATATTCACTACGGCAGAGGACATCAACTCGTCGTTCTCGATGTGGAACTTCGACGTACGCTCCGACGATGCCTACAAGGGCGGCAACGGTACCAGCGACGGTGACGTGTTTCACCAGCTTGAGATTCAGCAGGGTGTGCTGACCACCAACTGGAACATCAACGATATGTGGGAGCGGCTGTACAAGTGCATCTCGCGTGTAAACAGTGCCATAGCCCTGCTGAACACCTGCGACGACTCGTTTGCCATGAAGCAGCAGCGACTGGCTGAGATGAAGTTCCTGCGTGCCTATGCACACTTCCAGCTGAAGCGACTCTACAAGTACATACCCTTCGTGGTGGACGAGAACCTGAGTACCGACGGCTACTATGCGCTGTCGAACCGTACATTCACGAACGACGAGGGTTGGCAGGTGATAGCCGACGACCTGATGGAGGCTTATAACACGCTGCCCGCCACGCAGGCCGACAAGGGACGCCCGACGAAGGCTGCCGCCGCTGCCATGCTGGCCAAGGTGTATCTCTACAAGGCATACCATCAGGACGATGCCAACAGCAATCAGGTGACAGGCATCAGCCAGCAGGACCTCGAGAAGGTCATCGAGTTTACCAACCCGACGCTCTACAGCAACTACGGTCTTGAGGCCGACATCCACAACAATTTCCGTCCGGAGGAGCAGTACGAGAATGGCGTGGAGAGCATCTGGGCCATCCAGTACTCGCGCAACGACGGCTCTACCTACGGCAACCTGAACTGGAGCTTCGGACTCATACCACCCAACATTCCAGGTACTACCGACGGCGGCTGTGACTTCTACAAGCCCTCGCAGAACGTGGTCAACGCCTTCCGTACGGGAGCCGACGGACTGCCCCTGTTTGATAAGTTCAACGAGCAGGACTACGACATGACAACTGACAATGCCGACCCGCGTCTCTTCCTGACCGTCGGCATACCCGGACTGCCCTATATGTTCAACAAGAGCTACATGATGGACAAGAGCGAGACATGGAGCCGCTCGCACGGTATCTACGGCTACAACGTATCGCTGAAGCAGAATGTTGACCCCGCACTCATCGGACAATATCTCATCAAGGGCAGCTTCTGGGCCAGCTCGATGAACCGTATCGTGCTGCGCTATGCCGACGTGCTGCTGATGCGCGCCGAGGCTTACGCTCAGCTCGGACAGACCGACCAGGCCGTTCAGCTGGTCAACCAGTTGCGCACTCGTGCTGCCGGCAGCACCCAGATGACCGGTAGCTACCAGCACCAGTATGGCGTGAAGATGTATGTTGCTAACTACAGGGACAGCTATACCAAGGAGCAGGCTGTCAAGATGGTGAAGATGGAGCGTCGTCTGGAACTTGCCATGGAGTACGAGCGCTTCTTCGACTTGGTACGCTGGGGCGATGCTGCTACGGTGCTCAACAAGTACTATGCCGAGGAGATACCCCATTGCGCTATCTACAAGGATGCCCATTTTACGGCCAACAAGGACGAGTATCTGCCTATCCCCTTTGCCGCCATGTCGGAGTCGAAGGGCCACTACACGCAGAACATTGGCAATTGGTAAAAAGGTGATAAGAGTAAAAAGGTGAAAAAAGTAAAAAACAAAGAAAGTTATGAATACCTATATAAAGAATAAGATAGCTTCGGGTAAAGGTCGCTTGCAGGGGAGTCTGCTCTCCGTTGTGGCAGCGTGTTGGGTGATGCTCGGCCTTCTTTGCTCGTGCAGCAGCGACAACGTCAGCAACATGCAACTCAGCGGTGATTGCATGGTTGAGGCATTGGCACTTGACAACTACGATGGTTCCGTAGACCTTACGTCACGCAGCATTGTGGTCCGGCTGCCAGAGACCTACGGACATACAGCACTGAAGGTGACGAAACTCCAGATTTCGGCTGGTGCCACCTGTAACGTCAAGGAAGGCGACGTGCTGAACATGGATGCCGCCAAGGTGCTGAGCGTACGTAACGGTGACGTGGTGACAGACTGGACGCTGAGCGTACTGCACGACGAGGCCCGTATCACTTCGTTTGTGCTTAACGATGTCTATACCGGTGCCATCGACCAGGATGCTAAGACCATTACCGTCTATGTGCCTGCCAATACCGACGTGACCAACATGACGCCGACCATCGTCTACAGCAACAACGCCACCGTGACACCAGGCTCAGGCATGCCTCAGGACTTCTCGCAGCCCGTCGTCTATACGGTGACGAACAATTCTGCAAAGACGGTCTATACCGTCAGCGTACAGCGCATCAACAACCCCGCAGCGTTGTTTGTAGGCTCGGCTAACACGATGAGCGAACTCGACCCGGAGGCCAGGACGGCCTGCGAGTGGATGATGGCCAACGTGCCTAACACGCTCTATGCGTCGTTTGCCGACCTGCGTGCCGGCACGCTCAACCTCTCGGAGTGTAAGATCATCTGGTGGCACTGGCATGTCGACTGGGCTGTCGACGGCCACGACCAGTTTGTCGACAAGGGCTTCGATGCTCTCGACACGAAGAACCAGCTGCGTCAGTTCTACGAGAATGGCGGCAACTTCCTGTTCACCCGCTACGCTACCAACATGCCGTCGTTTATCGGTGCTACCGGCGACGACGACTGGACGACGCCCAACAACTGCTGGGGTGGCGAGGAGAACAGTGCCGAGCTGTGTGGCGGTCCGTGGGACTTCCGTATCTTCGACGGCCAGAACAACCACCCGCTGTGGCAGAACCTTGTTCAGGGCGATGACCCACAGAAGGTCTACTGCACCGATGCTGGCTATCACATCACCAACTCGACGGCTCAGTACCACATTGGCAGCGACTGGGGTGGATACGACGACTATGCGGCATGGACCGGACGCACGGGTGCTACCATCCTTGGCGTCGGTGGCGACGGTGCCATCGTGGCCTGGGAGTATCCTGCCCACGACGGCAAGGGCGGCATCGTCTGTATCGGTTCCGGATGCTACGACTGGTATTCCTATACCTATGAAGACGGCTATGCCGAGAACTTCCACAAGAATATTGCAATCATCACACAGAATGCTATTAACTATTTAACCAAGTAAAACCGTTATGAAGACAATGCTGAATATATTCTGTATGGGTATGGTAGTTTGCGGCCTCGCTGCAACTACCGCCTGCAGCGACGACAACTACGGACCGGACCCCGAAAAGAACTGGGAGGGTACTACCGCTTTCTTCGCACCGACCGACGATGCCGGATTCAATACCTACTACAAGCCAGCCATCGGACGCTGTGGCGACCCCATGCCTTTCTACGACCAGAAGACTGGCGAGTACAAGGTGCTCTATCTGCAGGAGTACGACAACAACGGTCCCTGCTACCATCCCTTCTGGGGCGTCAGCACCAAGGACGGTGCCAACTATACTCCCCTTGGCGAGGTGTTGCCCACCGGTACTTCCTCTGCACAGCAGGATGCCGTCTTGGGTACCGGCTGTGCCGTGTATAACGAGCAGGACGGGCTGTACTACATCTACTATACGGGCTATAACATCCTGTTGCCTAACCGTGAGGTCGTCATGCGTGCCACGTCGGCCGACTTCAAGCACTGGACCCGCGACAACGAGTGGATGCTCAAGGGCGTGGACTACGGTTATGCTGCCACTGACTTCCGCGACCCGCAGGTGTTCCGTGGCGACGACGGACAGTGGCACATGGTTATTGCTTCCAAGCTGCGCTTTGCCGAGTTTAAGTCTGCCGACCTGAAAAACTGGGAGCACGTTGGAGGTTTTAACATGGTGTGGGACCGCATGTGCGAGTGCCCCGACATCTTCAAGATGGGCGACTGGTGGTATCTGGTGTATAGCGAGGCCTACCGCGCACCGTGGAGCCGTAAGGTGAAGTACATGATGGCCCGTACGTTCGACGAGCTGAAGGAGTGCTTCAGCGACCCCGGTGCCCACTGGCCTCAGGACGGCAAGGAGGGTGTGCTCGACAGCCGTGCCTTCTATGCCGGCAAGACAGCCAGCAACGGTACCGACCGTCTCATCTGGGGCTGGTGTCCGCAGCGTGTGGGTGCTACCATTCACGAGAAGAACGTCAGCGTTGGTGCCGACAGCGAACCGGCTTGGGCTGGTGCACTCGTCTGTCATAAGCTCATCCAGCACGATAATGGTACGCTGACCCTGGGCGCCGTGCCTGCCATGTCGGCAAAGTACGACAAGCAAGAGCCTGCCACGGTGATGGCCAGCCACGGCTATGCCGACGGCACGCTGCAGGGCGACGGTGCCTACGTGCTCTACAGCCGTCTGGGCAACCAGAACCACATCACGATGACTGTTAAGACCTCGAACAACTGGGACAAGTTTGGCATTTCGTTCGTGCGTGGCACCGACTCGCAGGTGTACTATACCATGGTGGTCAATCCTGAGGGTGAGGACTGGCGTAAGGTCAACTTCGAGCAGGAAGGAGAACAGGGCAAGGGATTCATTGAGGGTATCGATGGCTACGGCTTCAGCCGACCTGCCGACAACGTCTACAAGATTGACATCTATACCGACAACTCCGTTATGGTCATGTACATCAACGACAACGTCTGCTATACCCAGCGCATCTACGGCATCCAGAAGAACTGCTGGAGCGTGAACAACTACGGTGGCTCTGTCACTGTGAGCGATGTGACGGTCAGCCGGCAATAGTCAGGTTCAACACATTCGTCAGCCTCCCTCTCTTCCACGGATGGAAGACAGGGGGGCTGCTTATGTATGCCCTTCTGTCTGATTTCGTGGGTTGGCTGTAAATAAATCGCACATTATTTTATCATTTGTTTCTTTTTTTGTATTTTTGCAGCCGAATGCTTTAAAATGACTGGATAATGAAGAAAAAGATACTGCTTAGCCTGCTGGCTGCCGTCATATCTGTCGGCACGTGGGGCCAGATGATGGACCCCGTTCACTTCTCCTCGCAACTGAAGATGCTGAAGGATGGAGAAGGCGAAATAGTGTTCTCGGCAACTATCGACGACGGGTGGCACGTCTATTCTACCGACTTGGGCAACAACGGTCCTGTGTCGGCAACCTTCACGGCCGTCAAGATGGAGGGCGTTGAGACGGTGGGTCGGCTGAAGGCGCGTGGCAACGAGGTAAAGCAGTTCGACAAGCTGTTCGATATGGAGCTGCGTTTCTTTGAGCGTCAGGCCACGTTTGTACAGCGTGTGCGTTTCATCCGTCCGCAGTACTCCATCGATTGCTACCTGGAGTATGGTGCCTGCAACGACGAGATGTGTCTGCCGCCTACACAGGTGGAGTTCAGACAGAAGGGAAAGGTCAACAGCCTCCCCCCCGACCCCTCTAACAAGGGAGAAAGCCTCACCCCCGACCCCTCTCCAAAGGGAGAGGGGAGTGGTCAGTCACCAAGCGACAAGACTAATGCTCAAGATACACAAGCAGTCAGTACAGACTCCATCGGAGCTTCTGAACTGACTACTCCCCTCACTACTTGGAGAGGGGGTGGGGGAGAGTCTGTTGAGGCTGGCGAGTCATCTTTACTCTATATCCTGCTTATGGGTTTCCTGGGCGGACTGTTGGCAGTCTGCATGCCTTGCATCTGGCCTATCATCCCCATGACCGTCTCGTTCTTCCTGAAACGCTCGAAGGACGACAAGCGCAGGGGCATCCGCGACGCGCTGATCTATGGGCTGAGCATCATCGTCATTTATCTTGCCTTAGGACTGTTGGTGACGGCACTCTTCGGCTCCGATGCCCTCAACGCCCTGTCCACCAGCGCAGTCTTCAACGTGCTGCTCTTCCTGCTGCTCGTCGTCTTCGCCCTGTCGTTCTTTGGGTGGTTTGAAATCAAGCTGCCCGACAGCTGGGCCACTAAAGTCGATGCCAAGGCTGACGAATTATCCACTCACCACTCATCTATTATCTCTCACCTCTCTATCTTCCTGATGGCCTTTACCCTTGTGCTGGTGTCGTTCTCCTGTACGGCACCCATCATCGGACTGTTGTTGGTGGAGACGGCAACGAGTGGCAACTGGCTCGCGCCCTCCGTGGGTATGTTCGGCTTTGCCGTGGCCTTGGCGCTGCCGTTCACGCTGTTTGCCCTCTTCCCCTCATGGCTCAAGCAAGCCCCTAAGTCTGGGTCGTGGATGAACACGCTGAAGGTGGTGCTGGGCTTCATCGAGCTGGCCTTTGCGCTGAAGTTCCTCAGCGTGGCCGACCTGGCCTACGGCTGGCATATCCTGGACCGCGAGGTGTTCCTCTCGCTGTGGATTGTCATCTTCGGCCTGTTGGGAGCCTACCTCTGCGGCTGGCTGAAGTTCCAAAGCGACGAGGTGGGTGGCGAGCTTCGCCGACCCATGCCCGTGGTCTGCATCATGGGCGGTCTGGTGTCGCTGGCCTTCGCCGTCTATATGGTGCCGGGCCTGTGGGGTGCACCGTGTAAGGCCGTCAGTGCCTTTGCACCCCCGATGAGCACGCAGGACTTCAACCTCAACAGCAAGGTCGTTGAGGCTCGCTTCACTGACTACGAGCAGGCCCTGGCCGCTGCCCGTCAGGAGGGTAAGCCCCTGATGATTGACTTCACCGGCTACGGCTGCGTCAACTGTCGCAAGATGGAGGCTGCCGTATGGACCGACCCGAGGGTGGCCGACCTGTTGACACAGGACTACGTGCTCGTCTCGCTCTACGTCGACGACAAGACACCGCTGGACCAGCCCATCGAGGTGACCGATGCTCAGGGTCGCACGAAGACGCTGCGTACCGTCGGTGCCAAGTGGAGCTGGCTGCAGAGCCACCAGTTCGGTGCCAACGCCCAGCCCTTCTACGTACTGTTAGACCCTGCGACCGCTCGCCCGCTCTGTGGCAGTCGTGCCTACGACGAGGATGTGCAGGCCTACCTCGACTTCCTGCACGAGGGGCTGCGCCAGTATCGTCATTGATGGAAAGCGAAAGGTGGATGAGTGGCCTTCTCAGCTCCGTGAGTGGCCTTCTCAGCTCCGTGAGTGGCCTTCTCAGCTCCGTGAGTGGCCTTCTCAGCTCCGTGAGTGGCCTTCTCAATTTCGTGAGTGGCCTTCTCAATTTCGTGAGTGGCCTTCTCAATTTCGTGAGTGGCCTTCTCACGACTGTTTAACAATTGTCGCGCATGTTTTGTGTAGGTGAGGGTTCTACCCTCACCAGAACCGACACCCCAATCAGTTCGGTCAGTCCGATGAATGCGGCAAAGAACGCTATTACTCGCGCGCGCGTATGCGTATATATTGCTAATAGTACTTTTTTACCCACACTTCCCACACTTCTTACACCTAAAGGTATGAGTGTGGCGTTGCAATCTCACACCCGACTTTGTCTGATGTAACATAACGAAATGTTACACCACGCAAACTTAGGTGTGGGAAGTGTGGGAAGTGTGGGTTCTTTTTTCCTTTCCCTACTATATACGCGCACGCGCGCGCGATGACGCAATACCGAAATCAGGAAATATCTTCAACGAAATGAAACCGTAGTCCCTTCCTCCAGCCCCCCTCTTTACCTCTCAAACAAACTAATGATTTTCTGGGACTATTCCCATCCTCAATATAACGCTTCTCTTGACAAATTGAACAGTATTCTGCACAGAAATCGTGTTAATATCTTCCCCAAATGCAGGTTTTTTGAATAATTTTTCGTACCTTTGCAGCCAAAAGGCTGCGAAACTGCTCACGCTCGGCAATTGATGCAAGCATCATTGCTCTCGCTTAACCGCAGTTTTGGCCCCCGAAATTTCACATAAATACGTATTTATTATGGCCAGACCGATTAAAGAAACACCCGTACTGAAAGGTAAAGACGTGGAGCGC
>JAEEGL010561646.1_pt1 | contig 20097 bp, 16 predicted proteins | sample 9134231 | NCBI WGS metagenome assembly JAEEGL01 (sample SAMN16246548, study PRJNA631951) | gut metagenome | biome: gut microbiome; feature: rumen; material: fiber-attached | host: Bos | place: Iran: Karaj | collected 2018-10
CTTGGGATAGAGATAAAATGATACATAGAGCTTTAAGATTAGCAATTCAATATAAAATGTTAGAAGATTTCTATGGAATCTTTAAAGAAGAAAGTAAAGAAGAAGAAAAAGTTAGAAATTTATAGTTTAATTTTGCTTTATAAAGTGATAGAATAAAATTATAAGAAGGAGGAGTATATGAAAAAACTTTATTTATTGCTTATACCATTATTTGCTATTTTAATCACAGGATGTGGTTCTAGTGGACAAACATTGTATTGTGAAATATCAACAAACAGTAATGGAATCGGATTAACTGCAAAGTATACTATTAAGCATGACGGAAAATATGCAAAAAGTGCTACTTTCTATGAAGAGTATTCAGCAGCAGATGCTGGTACATTATCTCAAGTAGAAACTGTAGTTAAGAATACTTACAATGCTGCAAATACTGCCTATGGTGGATATACAATTGATGTTAAAACTTCTGGTTCTAAGGTAATAGCAAATGTTAAAATCGATTATGATAAAATGGATTTGAAAAAAGCAATAGAATCTGATGAAAGTGTTAAACAATTTACAGAAGATGGAAAAATGTCTATAGAAAAAATGAAATCTACTTACACATCTGCTGGATACACATGTAAATAATATTTTTTAAAAGAACTAATTAGTTCTTTTTTTCTTTATTAAAAAATGATTTAATGGTATAATGTTTTATGATAGGAGGCTTGCATTATGAATCAGGATTTATTAAATTTTGAAGCCAACTTTAGTGTTCTTGATCGCTATGGTACGTATATAACTAATGAAGAATATTTAACAGATCCTGCTATTGGACGTGACCAACAAATAAAAGAATTAATTCTTGTTCTGTTGACTCCTGAAAAATCTGCTATTTTAATAGGTAAGCCTGGTATTGGTAAAACAGCAATAGTTGAAGGACTTGCATATAGAATTCAAAAAAATGATATACCTGAAGCATTAAAAGGGTATGAAATAATAAATATAAAGACAGCTTCTTTATTAGGATCAATGCCTAGTGGAGAAAGCAAAGTTCAAAAAATGATTGATGAACTTAAAACTAAAGATAAATTGATTTTGTTTATAGATGAAATTCATATGTTAATTGGAGCAACTGATTCTTCTTCTCTAGACTTTGCAAATATATTTAAAGAAGGTTTAGGACGTGGAAGTATAAAAGTAATCGGAGCTACAACAACAGAAGAATATGAAAGATACATTTTAAGAGATAAAGCGTTTACAAGACGTTTTCAAAAAATAGAAGTTCCCGAACCATCTAGAGAAGAAACAATAAAGATAATGATGGGAACACTTCCAAAATTTGAAATTCAAACAGGAAAGAAAATGAAATATACTCCATTTATTCAAGAAAGAATAATGAGTTTTCTTGTAGACATAACAAGTGAGTATAAAAGAGTATATGCTCTAGGATCAAGATATCCTGATGTATGTTTAACACTTTTAAAGCAAGCTTTTTCATACACAGTATATGATGATAGACCATATATGGATATTTTTGATATTAGAAAAGCAATTGAAAATTCAAAGAATATATATCCAGATGTTATAAAAAAGGAACTTCCAAAATTTGATAGTGAATTTAATGATATTATTTTGGAAGAAAAAGGTGAAAAACCAGTTGAAGAATGGAGAAAAGATAATTCTTTAACTAGGGTAGAATATGATACAGTTAATTTACAGGGAGAGAATAATGATTATTCAACTGAAGGAAAACATGTTGATAATGATTTGTCTAAATTAGAAAATGCTCCTGAAATGATTGATAGAAAAACATTAAAAGACAACAAACCTTTTCAATCAATTATAAAACCTAATGGAAAAAATAAATATGCAAAGATTGGAACTATTTCAGTTTCTACAGGAATTAAAGATAAAATAAATAGAAGAGAGCATGTTAAAGAAATTGATGACATATTATTATCTGGGGATGTTGAAGTAGTAAAGAGTAAAAATGGTGGCAATGTAAAAATGCCAACATCATATGTTGTTACAGATGAACTAAAAAAAAATGTAAGTGATAGTTTTTTGTTGGGTAGACCAATTTCTAGTACACTGGATGAATTAAACAAAGATGATGAAGAAACAAATTTAAGAGTTTATAGATCTGAAAATTTAAAAAAATCTAAAAAGAATGAGGGAAGAAATATGTGGGATAATGGAAATTATAGGCCAGAAAGGCAAGATATTAGAAATCAAAATTTTGATAAGTATAATAATTATTTTCATCAAGATGGTAACTATCAAAATAATGGTTACAATCAACCAATGAATAATAATGGGCCATATGGAAATCAAATGGATATGAACGAAGTAATGGAAAATCAAAGAAGAATAGATATGCTAATGGGAAAACAACCATCTAATAATATGCCTATGAATCCAGGAATGCCACCACAAAATAATAGGATGGGAATGAATCCAGGAATACCACCACAAAATGGTATGATGGGAATGAATCCAGGAATGCCACCACAAAATGGTGGAATGGGAATGAATCCAGGAATGCCACCACAAAATAACAAGATTTTGCCTCCACCTATTGAAGAGAAAAAAGAACCAGAAAATGAAAAAAGTGATCCATTAGAATCTTTATTTGGAGCACCAATGTATGGTAACAATGAAGATGAAGATAAATTTGAGGATATTCCAGAAATTTATTCACCAGTTAATTTATTAAATGATAATCAAAACAACAATAATAACGGACCTATGAATGGTGGATTTATGGGTAATGGATCAATGGGACCAATGGGACCTATGGGAGGTTCAATGAATCCAATGAATGGTCCAATAAGTCCAATGAATAATGAATTTAATTTTCAGTCACCTAGTATGGTACAGCAAAATTTAATGAATAATGATTCTAATCAAAATAATAATGACTATTCGAGTGAAACATTGTTTGGAGCACCAATGTATAGTAATGATAATGTAGATAATTCAAATAATGATACAAATAATAATTCTGTTGATATATTTGGTCAATTGATAACAGATAATATGAGAATAAAAAATGGAAAAATAGTTGATGAATTCCCAACATTTGATAAAATTAATAATTTATCTAATATGAAAACAGCTATGAATGATGTAAGGGAAATGCCTCAAAATGATAAAGAAGGATTGATTCCAAACTTGGAAACAGGATCTATTCTTAAACAAGAATTAATGCCACAAAATAATGGAATGGGAATGAATCAAGGAATGATGCCACAAGGTGGAGGAATGTTTGGTATTAATCAAGGAATGTCACCACAAAATGGTATGATGGGTGGAATGAATCAAGGAATGATGCCACAAGGTGGAGGAATGTTTGGTATTAACCAAGGAATGCCACCACAAAATGGTATGATGGGAATGAACCAAGGAATGATGCCACAGAATGGTATGATGGGGATGAACCAAGGAATGATGCCACAAAATGGTATGATGGGGATGAACCAAGGAATGATGCCACAGAATGGTATGATGGGAATGAACCAAGGAATGATGCCACAAAATGGTATGATGGGAATGAACCAAGGAATGATGCCACAAAATAGACAATGGACTTATATAGATGGTAATCAATATCAAAATCAAATGCAAATGCAACAAAATCCTTCTGCTTTTTCTAACAATATTCTTGATGCAATACCTAAAGCAAAAGAAGAAAATAATATTTCAGTTACTCCAAATACTTCTGAACCAACAAATAACAATGACTATAATAAAGATATGAGATCTGGAGATTTTGTGAATATGACTGATTTAAAAAATGGACAAGTAAAAGAAGAAGATTCAAATAAATATATGGGAGTTCAAACAGAAGAAATACCTCAAGAAGAATTAAAAAATGAAGAACCTTCTCTAGTACCTCCTCCACAAGAAGAGAAAATAGAGGAACCAAAACCTCAAGTAGATCTAAATCTTGAAAATAATTCAAATAATGAAGAAGAATTTGATGACTTCTTTGAATAAAAAATAAAAGTTGATACATAAAGTATCAACTTTTTAATTACTTAACTGTAGCATAAATTGTTTTTACACATTTATTATTTGTTAAAATAAAGTCTGAATCACATATTTTATCTTTGCTATAAACTCTATAACATCCACCATTGTTATATGAATTAAATTTACTTTGTAATTCTGCTGATGTATATGCTTTATAACCACTTTCACATGTTGTAGTGTATTCTGGACTACCAACAATAACTAATTTATAACATTTACTTGTTCCATTATGCCATGTATATGATGCATTTTGACATGCTGTTTGATTTGAATAACTATTCATTGGAGCATACAAACATGTTGCAGGAGCAGCATTTGATGGTTGATAATATTCACCATTATAATCATGGGATTCTAATGTTTTTTGAACACATACTCTTGTACCTATATTATAATCTGAAATTTTAACACAATCATCACCATCTTCTTTTGTTCCAGTTGGACAAACAAGTGTTGGTTCTTTAGCTATAGTACATTTTGTACCATTTAATGTATATTCACTTGGACAAGTATATGTTTTTTTAGCTTCAGTATCTTCTTTTTTCTCCCAATTTGCATATAATGTAACATTTTCACATGAAAGTAAAGCACCTACACCAATTACTTTTCCATTTTTATCAGCCCAACTTACAAATTTGTATCCATCTTTTGAAGGAGTTGGTAGAGAAGGTATTGTTTTATCACATTCTAATGTTATTTTGCTTACTTGAGATCCACCTTTAGAATCAAAACTTATTGTGTATGTTTTAGCATCTTCTTTTATTTCTTCCCATTTAGCTTTTAATTCAGTATCTTCATTAAAAATATATGTATCGTTGATTAATTCATTATCTATGGTCCAACCTAGAAAATTATATTTTTCTTTTTCTGTAGTTGGAAGAGTAGTTGATGTTCCTTTTTCAATTTTAATACTTTCAACACTTTGTCCACCATCGGCATTAAAAGAAATAGTTATTTCTTCTTTTGTTGTAGGCTGATTATCATTACCTTTTTCTGTATTTTCATTTTCACCTTTTCCCCCAATTAATAAAATACATGTTATAATTATTGCTACAACAAGTAATCCAGTAATAATTCCAATTACTTTTTTCTTGTTTTTCATATTATCTAATTTATTTATCCTCCTTTCCTTAATAAATTAAATAATTATCTCTTTCAATAATATAATATCAAATAATATTACTATTTAAAATAAAAAAAGAAAAATTAGTTTTTCTTTTCTTTAATATATATTTCCGCAAGTTCTTTAAATCTATTAAAATGAACTACTTCTCTTTGTCTTAACCATAATAGTGGTCCAATTATATCTGAATCATTTGTCATATCAATTAGATTTTCATATGTTGCTCTTGCTTTTTGTTCTGCAGCCATATCTTCATATAAATCTGCAATAGGATCTCCAGTTGTTGCAAAGTATGCAACTGTGAATGGAACGCCATTTGCATCAGTAGGGAATAATCCTTTATTATGTTCAGCATAGTTTGATCCTAATCCAACACTTTCTAATTCTTCAATAGAAGCATTTTTAGTTAGTTGAGATATCATTGTAGATATCATTTCTATATGAGAAAATTCTTCTGTAGCAATATCAGTAAGCAATGCTTTTCCTCTATTATCAGGCATTGTATATCTTTGATTTAAATATCTAAGAGCAGCACCTAATTCACCATTAGGACCTCCATATTGTGTTACAAGATATTTAGCCATTCTTAAGTCTTTTCTTTTTATATTAATTGGATATTGTAATTTTTTTTGATATTTCCACATATTAATTTACCTCCCAAGGGAATGGTGTATTAACCCATGAAAATGGTGTAGAATTAGATATACTATCAACATTAATAGGACCATATTTTTGTTCATAATCTCTTAGAAGATTATTATATGTATTTTGATAATTAACATATTGATTAATCATATTAGAATCATTAGGATTTATATCTAATAATAGATTTATATCATGCATAGCAAATCCTATTTGATTTAAATTAAATAAAGCTTCTTCTTTTTCACTATTAAAAGAAACATTCATTGGTTTATAATTTTTATATTGTTCATATAAATTTCTAAACATATTTCCCTTTAAATATCCTTCATATGGACCAAAGAGATTATTTTGATTATTCTCTTGATTAAAAAAGTAATTATTAAAGGGATTAAAATAATTATAATTGTTCATAATTCCTCCCAATTTAATTTATGTGTCTTTATTTTAAAAGTATGGGTGGATGCCTATTTCTTAAAAAAGTCTTGATATTTTAGTATTTTATTGCTAAAATAAAGTAGTCTTTTATAGATGGCGAAATTGGTGAAGGGGTTAACACGCCGGATTGTGGCTCCGGTACGCAAGGGTTCGAGTCCCTTATTTCGCCCCAGATGAAAATAAAGGAACTTTAAAAAAAGTTCCTTTTTATGTTGCTATATATGTAGCAAGAAATATTGCATAAAATAAAAATGGGGAACATTCGGTTACGCAATTTGAATGTCTCTCAATTAATGTGCAGACATTTAATTTATATAGATTAGATTCCTTTTTTTTTACTATAATCAGAATGATTATAGATATGAGCTTTAAAACTTTTATGATAAAAGTTTTAGTTTTCATTTTATCAAACTTCCTTTCTTCAAGAAGATAAAGAGGTAGACATCCAACAACTAAATGTTCCTAAACGCAATATATCATTATCTATAATGTAAATTAGTCGAACAGACACACTTTGTCGTATTTTTTTTAAGTAAAAAAACTATATAATAGTTCTTTTTTTTATTATTTAAGAATAAATTAGTAAATTCATTTGATTTTACTTTTTATTTTGTAGAAAGAACTATATAATAATTAATGAGTAGATTCTTTACTTTGAAAGGAGTATTTATGAATAATGTAGAATTGTTTAATACGTTTTATAAAAATACTTATAAAGGAATAAATGAAGAAATAATTAAATATAATAATGAATTATTAGAAAATAAGAATGGTTATTTAAAAGAGAATTTGGAATATTTTACTAATCTTAACTCAGATGGAAAATTAATTAGAGGATTACTAATCACATTAGGTTATAAAATAGCATCTAAAAAAGATATTTCGTATAGTTTTCCACTTGCTCTTGCTTATGAAATATTTCAAACTTCAGTATTAATTCATGATGATATTATAGATGAAGATAATTTAAGAAGAGGAAAAGAAACTATTCATTATATTAATTATAAGAACAATAAAGAATATGATGAAAAATTGTCAAAGAAGACAGGTGACTCTATTGCAATATGTATGGGTGATTATGGTTTCTTTGATGCAAATAAAGTAATTATTAATAATTATAAAGAAGATAAGAATTTAGCTAAAGTAATGAATTATTATAATGATATTGTTTTAAAAACAATTGAAGGAGAATTAATTGACGTAGAATTATCTTTTGATGGTAAATATAAGATTAATAATACTAATATAGAAGATAATATTATGCTTGTTTATAAATATAAAACAGCATTCTACACAATAATTGGACCACTTAGTCTCGGTCTTATTCTTGGAAATATTGATGATGATAAATTAAAAGATATAGCTAGTTTTGGAGAAAAAATAGGAGTTGCTTTTCAAATACAAGATGATATTTTAGGTATCTATAATGATATGGGAAAAGTAGTTGGATCAGATATAAAAGAATACAAACAAACACTTTTATTTTCTAAAACAATTGAACAAGACAAATATAGAGAAGAATTATTAAAATATTATGGAAAGGAAGATATAAATGAAGGTGATATTGAAAAAGTAAGAGAAATATTTAAAAATAGTGGTGCTTATGATTATGCAAATAATCTAATGAACAAACTATATGATGAAGCTCAAGAAGAAATAAAAGCTAGTAGTTGGATTGATACTGATAATATTAATTTATTACTTGGCTTTGTAGAATTTTTAAGAAATAGGAGAAAATAAAATGGAACTTTTAGATGGAAAAAAAGTAAAGCAAGAAATACTTACAAAATTAAAAAAAGAACTTTTAAAAGAGAATACAAAGGTTGGGCTAGCAGTTATACAAGTTGGAGAAGATGAAGCAAGTAAAGTTTATGTAAGGCAAAAAGAGAAAATGGCATTAGAATTAGATTATAATTTTAAGCATATTAAAGTACCTGATACAATTAGTAATGAAGAATTATTAAGTATTATAGATGAACTAAATAATGATAATGATATTGATGGTGTATTACTTCAAATGCCTATTCCAAAACATTTAGATTCTAAGATTGCACAAAATAGAATAAGTCCATTGAAAGATGTTGATGGATTAACAGATGTTAATGCTGGTTGTATAATGCATAAAAAGGATTCTTTAGTACCATGTACACCACAAGGAATAATAGATTTATTAAAATATTATGATATTAAAATTGAAGGAAAGAATGTAACAATTATTGGTAGAAGTGATTTAGTTGGTAAACCATTAGCATCTTTAATGACTAACCAAGATGCAACAGTAACACTTTGTCATTCTAAAACTAAAAACTTAAAACTATTTACTAAAAATGCAGATATTTTAGTTGTTGCAGTAGGTAAGGCAAAACTAATAAAAAGTGAACATATTAAAGATGGTGCAGTTATTGTTGATGTTGGTATAAATAGACAAGAAGATGGAAAATTATGCGGGGATGTTGATTTTGACGATGTAAAAGAAAAAGCATCATTTATAACACCAGTACCTGGTGGAGTAGGTCAAATGACAGTAGCAGAACTTGCTAAAAATACTTACAAAGCATATAAATTAAGACGTAAGTAATTGAGTTTTTTAAATTATGATGTTATAATGTAGCAAGAAAGAAGATATGAAAGGATGTGAGAACATGAATAACTTTAGTATTAACAAAAAAAAATATTTAATCATAAATAGTAGTTTTAGCATGCTCTCAGTCATGACTTTTATACAATCTAATAATAGTTAAAACTACTATAATAGTAGTTTTTTTATTGGAGGATTTATTATGAAAAAGAAGAAAAATAGAACAAATATTAATATAATAATGAGATATTTAAAAAATGAGAAATTTAAATTATTTTTATATCTTTTCTTAGTTTTAATAACTTATATTCCTCAATTATTAACTTCTTTCTTTTGGGGATATGCGATAGAAGGTCTTATAGATAATGACATAAATAAATTTCTTATTTTTGTAACATTTAGACAAACAACAAATATATTATTTTATTCAATATTGTCTTTACCAAGAGATTCTTTGTATAACTATTTAGAGATTACTTTTTCTAAAAATGTTGTAAAAGATTTATATGCTAAAATTCAAGATATGCCATCCATTGCTTTTGAAGAAATTGGTGTAGGAGAGTTTATTAATAGACTTACAACAGATCCAACAAGAGTTATGGAGCTTTTGAGTAAAATAATTAAAATGACTTGTAGAGCATTTGTTGTAGTATTGGTACTTATAATATCATTTTCATCATCAATAATACTTGGATTAGAAATAGTTTTATTTGCATTTGTAATGGGATTTATTTCATATGTCTTTTGGCCTAAAATTAAGAAGACTCAAGAGCAAATAAAGAAAGAATCTGATTTGCAAGTTAAAACGGCTACAGAAAATTTAACAGGTATTAGAGAGATAAAAGCACTTGGAATTAAGCAAAATATTAAAGATAAGTTATATTTAAATATAGATAGATTATTTATAAATGAAAGAAAAATGAATAAATATGAACTTTTATATTATAATCTTAATAATTTGGTTTATTTCTTGTTACAAACATTAATACTTATTACTTCTGGTATTTTAGTTTCACAAGGTAATCTTTCATATTCAATGTTTATAGTTATTGAATCATATGTATGGAGAATAGATAGTGTTGTAGAAAGTATTAGTGATTTTGGAATTAATTATTCTAAAGTAAAAGTATCTTTAAAAAGAATTGACGATATTTTAAGTAATAAATTATATAAAGATGAAAAGTTTGGAAATGTGGAATTAGAAAATCCTAAGGGAGTAGTAGAGTTTAAAGATGTTAAATTCAAGTATAGAAAAGATGAAGATTATACTCTGGATGGATTAAATTTAAAAATACAACCAAATAAGAAGATTGCTATTATTGGTAAAAGTGGTAATGGTAAAAGTACTATATTTAACTTGTTACTTAGATACTTTGATGCTACTGAAGGTACAATAACAATTGACGATATTAATATTAAAGATTTAAGTGAAAAATCTTTAAGAAGTAATATTTCTATTATTAGACAATCACCATTCTTATTTAATTTATCTATTATGGATAATTTTAGAATAGTAAAAAAAGATATTACTTTGGAAGAGGTAAGAGAAGTATGCAAAAAGGCTTATATAGATGAATATGTAATGTCTCTTCCTAAGAAATATGAAACTATAATTGGGGAAGGTGGAGTAAATTTATCTGGTGGACAAAAACAAAGATTAGCAATTGCAAGAACACTTTTATTAAATACAAAAATAATTCTTTTTGATGAAGCTACAAGTGCTCTTGATAATGAAAGCCAAGAGTATATTAAACAAACAATAGATAATTTAATTAAAGATCATACAATTATAATTGTTGCTCATAGATTATCTACAATAATAGATTCTGATATTATTTATGTAATAGATAAAGGGAAATTAGAATCAAGTGGAACACATAAAAAATTACTAGATAAAAGTAAAGTTTATAGAAGTTTGTATTATACAGAATCATCATTTGAATAAAAAAAATAAAAGGAATTTCCTTTTATTTTTTTATTTTTTTTAAGATTCTGGTTCAGCTTTTACGAATACATAGTTACCATCAGAATATTTGAAAGTAAATTTGTATAATGAACCTTGGTAAAGATAATCTTCGTAGTTTTCATTATTAGCACCACTTAGCTCTTTAGTTTTATTATAATCACTATAATATGTAGTTGAACCTTCATTCATTTTTCCAAAAATAACTTGTACTTTAAGAACTATATTTCCATTTTCTGTACCTGCACTATAAATTTTGTATGGAGTTAAGTCATCTCCAATACCTCCACATCCACCTTCTGCAGTTATTTTAGTATATTTATTATTAGCACTATCATATTTATATAATTTTCCAGAACAGTTTTTAGAATAATCTTTTGGTGTATAAGTGTAACTATCTTCAAATACTTTCTTTACATTATAATTAAAATCACTTAATACAATTTCACTAGGATTATTGTTATAGAATTTATTTAGAATGATTTGATAAACGATTTCATCGTCTAAATCTTTTGCAGTAACTGCTGAATCATTAGCATAAGTAGCCATTTTGTCAAAAACCATATCATTTGTTTTATATTCAAATGATACTAATGTTTTTAATAGTTCATTACCTTTTTCCATTGCTTCTTTATCACTAAGTTGTGGTTGTTCAGGTTGCTCAACTGGTTTATTATCATTATTACCTTCTACTGGTTTATTATCATCTGTTGTTTCTTTATTATCTGTATCATTTTGCTTATTTCCACTTTCATTTTTGCTAAATACATTGTTACCTAAAATGTAACCAACTGATACTGCAAGTGCTACTGCTAAAATTAAAATTATTACACTAGAACTTTTCTTTTTCTTTCCATTATTATTTTGTTGTTGTTCGATGTTTTGGTTTTGATTGTTATTATTATCATATCCATTGTTATAGCCATTATTATAATTATTATTCATTTTATCCTCCTACATTAATCTATTCAATTTTATCAAAATACAATAATAAATCAATAAAAGCTGAATAAAATATGACATATTGTATATAATTTTACACTTTGTGTACTTATTAAAATAATACTTATTATTTAATTCTTTATTAATAATAAAAAGAATACATGTTATAATTAAATATGGTGAATATATGAAGAATGGGTTTAATAAAAACAAAAAGATAATTATTGCAACAATATCTATTTTAATATTTTTATTAGTATTAAAAGATGTGTGTACTTATGAAATAACATATTATGATAATGCTGCTTATGATATATTTGTCGATAGTATGAGAAATGATACTTTAACATTTATTATGAAATTAATCACAGCATTTGGAAGTGTTATTGTTCTTCTTTCAATTTTATTTGTTATGTTTTTACTTTATAAGAATAAAAAAGATACAATGTATGCATCAATAAATGTTTTAGTTATATTTATAATTAATAGCTTACTTAAGTTTTTAGTAGGAAGACCAAGACCTAGTGGATATAATTTGATAAATGAAAATAATTATAGCTTTCCATCGGGACATTCGATGATTTCTACAGCATTCTATGGGTTCCTTATTTATTTAGTTTATAAGAATGTAAAAGATAAAAGAGAAAAGTATACATTAATTACATTATTATTTATTTTAATTATTTTGATATGTATAAGTAGGATTTATTTAGGAGTACATTATTTAAGTGATACTTTAGGTGGCTTCTTCTTTTCAATAGCATATTTGATGATTTTTGTATCTTTAATACCAAAAACAACTAAAAGAAAGGTTAAGAAAAATGAAAAAAGCAAAAAGAAGAGTTAAGAAAAAATGGATAACTATAACAATAATATCAGTAATAACTATTATTTTAATTTTATTCTTGTATAATCCAGTTACAAGTATTATTAGTATTAAAAATAAAGGATATTCTTTAAGTATTTCTTATAAAATATATAAAAAAGGAATAAAAGAAGAAGTATTAAATCATGATTATTCTGAATTATTAGATAATATTATTGAAACTGATTATTATAATGATAAATATCTTAGTAATTATTTTGAGATTAGTTATAATGAAGGAAATGATTATTTAAAGAGTATAACTAATTTATTGAATCTTGGATATAATTCTAAAGATATTAATAAAATATATGAATATAATAATGATGAACTGTTAAAAAAAGTAAGTGAAAAATACATTTCAGATATAATAAAATATTTGGAATTTGACTATTTTAAAGTAGACAAGCTTGATAGATATCTTAGTTATTTTAATGGTAATTATAGTGATACAATTATTAAAGTAAATATTGGACTTGATAAAAAGTATTTTGAGAATCCGAATATTGTTAAAACTTATTCGGTTGATATGATTGTAAATAAATATAATAAATTGGAAAGAGACTTTGAACCTAATAATTTGGTTGAATTAACTAAGTGTTCTGATAGTGGAGAGTATTTATCTAAAGAAGCAAAAGAAGCATATGATAAACTGTGTGATGCTTCGAAAAAAGCAGGATTACATCTTGGTGTAACTTCTTCATATAGGAGTTATGATAGTCAAAAAAAAATATATGATTCTTATTTGAAATCTAATGGACAAGAATATGTTGATAAATATGTTGCAACTCCTGGATTTTCTGAGCATCAAACAGGACTTGCACTTGACGTAAAGTCAACTCTTAGTAGTCCATTCAAAACTACGAAAGAATATAAGTGGATGATTGATAATTCATACAAGTATGGTTTTGTATTAAGATATCCAGAGGGGTTGGAAAATATAACAGGTTATAATGCTGAGTCATGGCACTTTAGATATGTTGGTAAAGAAATAGCAAAATATATTCATGAAAATAATATTACATATGAAGAATATTGTGCGATTTTTCTCTAAAAAAAATAATCTAAAGTTTGACTTGATTTGACAAATGAATTAATATATAAGTAGGGTGATAGTATGAGTACTAGTCAAGATATGACAGAACAAGAAATGTGGCAAGAGTTGGTTAGATTTACGGGAAATAAGTATGCTGCTGCTGGAATTATGGGTAACCTTAAGGCAGAAAGTAATCTTAATTCTTCTAATTTACAACAAACATATGAAAGAAAACTTGGATACACAGATGGTTCATACACGTCAGCAGTAGATAGTGGTTCTTATAAAAATTTTGTACATGATAGTGCAGGATATGGTTTAGCACAATGGACATATAATAGTAGAAAGCAACAATTACTTAATTATGCTAATCAAACTGGACAAAGTATTGGATCTACAAGGATGCAAATGGCATTTTTAGAAAAAGAATTGACAGAAAATTATGGTAGTACTTTGAATGCATTGAAAAATGCTAAAAGTGTTAAAGAAGCTAGTGACATAATGATTACTCAATATGAAAGACCAGCTAATCAGTCTAATTCAGCAAAAAATACTAGAGCATCATATAGTAATAATTTTTATAATCAATATAGTGGAGTTGGTGCAGCAAGCAGTGGACTTGATTTTTCTAGTACGGTAACTGGTGATACAACTGCATCAAGTCTTTCTGATGTAACTTTAGAAGTTGAACCAGATAATATTAATGATGTTTGTAGTCAATGGCAATCAAAAATATTGGCAGCAAATATTTCTTCAATAGATATAGCAGGAACTTTTTCTCCACTAACTAATGTTGGAGTAGGAACTGCATATATACCTAGTTTACAAACAGCATTTTCTCAAGCTGAGGCTTTAATACTATCCGTAAGTAATACAATAAAAGGTGCTGCTGAAGATCAAGCAGGAATTGATAATCAATATCAAAGTCAGGATCAAAATAGTTATAGAGGAGGGAACTCTTCTGGTGGAGGTCACAAAAGTGGTAAAAAGACATCAGATACTACAAGTACTTCTATTTCTGCCGCTATTCCTACAATAGAACCAGTGGAAATACCTGATGATAGTCAAACGGGTACAGATAATACTGATAAAAAAGTTGAAATAAATACAGATTTTGTAAATCGAATTTCAGAATTAGATGCAACTTCTTATATTAAATTTATGACAGCTTTAGGTTCAATTGCTAATGGTAATTTATTAGAACTTCTTGTTGATGAAAATAGTGCATCAAATTTAAAGAAAAAATTACTTGAATCACCTAATTTAGATGCAGATTTGAAAAAGGTAATTTCAGAGATGGATGAAAATGAATTGCAAGTAACACTTCAATCTATTTTGACAAGTGAAACAGCAATTAGTGATCTATCTAAGAGTATTATATATAATTATACAGAATCATTAAGTAATGATACTAATCTTACAATATTAAAGGTAAGTAAAGAAGTTCAATTCTTTAATCAAGTTGATGAGTTATTTAATACTGTTAATACTTTAATTACAAAAGAGAACTTACAACAAAACCTATTAAGTATATATGATGGTAATGGAGTGGCTGAATTAGGAGAAAAATCTGTTTCATTTATTAAAACAGTAGTTGAAAGTTTATCAAAAATGAATAACTTAACTTATGAACAATTATTAACAGATAAAGCAAATGAAAAAAAAGTTTTAGATTCATTTACAGATTTATCTAGGTCACTATCTTATTTTAGAACAGTTAATACTATGGGAATGGAAGCATCTCAATTATTATATAATAATTTAATGAAAGGTATGAAATAGTATGGGTAGAGGAATAAAGATCAATTGTAAGAGAGTTTATGAAACAGGACTTAAATACAATAGAGAAGCAGAATTAATTAGAGAAGAACAACAAAAATTATCAGAAATATCTAATACAATAAGTACAATTTGGACAGGTGGAGATAGTCATAATTTCCAAGTATCATTTAATGATCATATAAAATCATTAGATGAAGTAATAAATTATCTTGAAAATAAAGCTATGATATTGAAGGGAAATGCTTTAGACCATAGTACTGTAGATAATGACTTTACTAATAAAATGAAAAGAAGTGATATGAATGAACAATATAAATATTGATACTGAAAAATTATCTTTAGAAATAGAAAAAATAAAGAAAGTAAATAAAGACTTTGAAGAAATTTTTAATCAAGTTAAAAAGGATACAGAGTCTTTGAAGGATTATTGGAGTACGAGAACAAGTGAAAGTGTTTTTTCAAGTTTTCAAGATTTTTATAGTGTTCTTGAAAATGTTAAAGCAGTATTCCAAAAGGACATAGAATTCCTTGAAAAAACTGTAAATAGTAGTTATGAAGTTAAAGATCAAGGAATTAGTAAATTAGTAGATGATAAGATTGCACTAAAAAGTGAGTAATATATAAAAAAGAAATAAGGAGTGGTTATATGGCAAAAACGATACCACAAGAACTAAAAGATTTTAAGACAACTGTATCGCCTAGTTTAGCTTCTATGAATCAAACATGTACATCTTTAACTGATAAATTAACTGAAGTTATAACTGCAACAGATACTGCTAAACAAGGTATAGACAGTAATTATAATAGTTCTAATAAAGATAGTATTCTTGCTTCATTTACAAGTATATCTGAAGTGTATAATAAAATAAAAACTAGTCTTTCTAGTGATTTAAAACAAATGCTTACTGATTCACAAACTATAATTGATATTGTAAATGAGTTAGAAAAAATAATAACTGAAATAAAAAGTCAAGAAGATAAGATAAGTAGGGAATATAATAAGGAAACCCCATCTTATAGTACTATTTCATCAGCAAGAGAAGTTATTAGTAGTAAAGAAAGTGAATTTGAAACAAAATCTAATGACGCTACTACTAAGTTAGCAGCACTAAAAGCGAAAGATTCATCACTTTCATTTGTAAGTGATTTTTCTACACAAACAGCTTCTACTGCAGTTAAAGGAAATTTACAATATGGTTCTTTTGAATTAAAAACGTTTACAGATTCTCAAGGTCATACAATAAGTTATTATTTATATGTTCCAGATTATGGAGGTAGTGTTGAAGGACTACCAGTAATGTTATATATGCATGGTGGAAGTTCTCGTGGAACTAGTAAACAAAGTTGGAATATTTCTGGTCTGACAAGAATGGTAAAAGGGCAAGAAATAACTCCAAGTGGTATTGTAATAATGCCATATATTAAGAATTTCTCAGGTGATAATGTAGAACAAACTTTGAAAGAATTGACTGACTCAGTTGTTTCACAATATAAGGCTGATCCAAATAGAATATCTATTTCGGGACATAGTTATGGTGGAGTAACTACATATAAAATGATAAATAAATATCCAGATTACTTTGCAGCAGCAGTTCCAATAAGTGGTTCTTCTAAAGTTACAAGTGCCTTTAAAAATGTCAAGGTTTGGGCTTTCAATGGAACTCAAGAAAGTGGAAAAAGTATTGGAGCTAAAGCTGCTCAAAATGCCGTTAGTAATATAAATTCGGTTGGTGGTCAGGCATATTTAACTTTATTAAAAGCAAATCATTCTCAAATGAATCAAAATACTTATCGTAATACATATACATCTCCTGATGGAGAAGAGATTAACCCACTTGAGTGGGCATTTAAACAAGTTAAAAAGACATAAAAAAGGAGGTAAATATGAGTAAAGTAATACCTCAAGAATTGTCAAATTTCAAAAAAACAGTTTCATCTAGTATAAGTAGTATGAGTAGTAAAACTAGTGAAATAAGTGATAAAATAAGTGAAATAATAAATGCAAATGATTTAGCTAATAGTGGTTTTGATAAGTATTACAATAGTTCAAATAAAGATAGTATTCTTGCTTCATTTGCAAGTATTAATGAAATATATAATAAGATTCAAACTAGTATATCTAGTGATTTAAAGAAAATGCTTACTGATTCAGAGACTATTATAAATAAAGTTACAGAATTGGAAAAAATAATTGAAGTAATAAATAAGAAGGAAAAAGAAATTAGTAGTGAATATAATAAAGAAACTCCTTCTTATAGTTCTATTTCTTCTGCTAGAGATGTAATAAGTAGTAAGGAAACTGAGTTTGAAAGAATTAGTAATGAAGCAACTAATTTGTTAAATGCTTTAAAATCTATGGATTCTTCACTTTCATTTACGCAAAGTTTTACTTCTAATACATCTTCTGATTATAGTTCTTTGTCTCAACTTCAAACTGGTGGACATATTGAACAATTTTCATTTACTGCATCTAATGGTGTAACGATGAAATATTATCTTTATATTCCAGAGTTTGCAGATGGTACGCATACAAATCTTCCATTATGTTTGTATTTACATGGTGATAGTGGATGGAGCAAAGGTGCATTAAGTAATTCTCTTCCTAAGTTGTTGAAAGATGGTACTTTAAATGTTCCTGGGATTGTATTGATACCTGAGTCAAATAGTGCAGCATGGTGGGATGATAAAAAAGGTGCTGATAAAAATAGAGAAGCTGCTGTAGAATTAACTAAAAAAATAGCAGCAGAGTATCAATGTGATATGACAAGAATATCTGCCTGTGGACATAGTAATGGTGGATGTGGAGTCTTCCATATGGTAAGAGATCATACTGATTTATTCTCTTGTTATATTGCTTCTGCAGGAGCAACTGGAAAAAATGCTGGAAATGAAAAAATAGCAGAAGGAAAAGTTTATACATGGGTAATACATGGTAATAAAGATTCAGTAGTTGAATATGATAACAATCATGGTACAAGTGGTAAAGAAACATATGAGCGTATAGAACAAGTTTGGCCAGATGGAACATCTATGACTACTTTAAAAGGAAAAGATCATTATTATCAAAATGAATTATGGACAATGATTCTAGATAAAGATGGTAAACAAGTTAATCCAATGGAGTGGTTATTAACAACTAAAAAATATGGAACATAATAATATATGTTCTTTTTTTATATTGAAAAAAAAGTAAAAAAAAGTTATATTATATATGTATATTTTGCCCATTAGCCAAGCGGTAAGGCAGGAGACTCTGAATCTTCTATGCACTAGTTCGAATCTAGTATGGGCAGCCAAAATAAAAATTCGTAGGAAAGAAGGAATTATATGACTGATAAAGAATTAGCAGATTTAATATTTCCAAATGTAACAAAGACACCAGAAGATTATGAAAAAATGTATCCAGAAAGAAAATTACCAGAAGGAGCAGTAGTATCACGTTTTGCACCTTCACCAACTGGATTTGTTCATATGGGAAGCCTTCTTGCTTCTTTAATAGAAAGAAAAATACCGGATGAAACAAATGGGGTCTTTTATTTAAGAATAGAAGATACTGATCAAAAAAGAAGTGTTGAAAATGGTATAGAAGGAATTGTTGATGATTTAAACAATTTTGAGATTAAAATTGATGAAGGAGCATTATCAGAAACTGAATCAATCGGAGATTATGGACCTTATATTCAAAGCCAAAGAAAAGAAATATATGAATGTTATGCGAAAAGTTTAATTGAAAGAGGTCTTGCATATCCATGTTTTTGTAGTGAAGGAGAACTTGAGGAAACTAGAAAAATACAAGAATTAAATAAAGAGAGAATTGGATACTATGGATCATTTGCTAAATGTAGAAATTTATCAAATGATGAAAGAGCAGAAAGAATTAAAAGAGGAGATCCATATATTATCAGATTAAAATCACCTGGGGTATATGAAAATAAAGTTGTATTTAATGACTTAGTTCGTGGAAAAATAGTTTTCCCAGAAAATGATTTAGATGTAGTTTTAATCAAGAGTGATGGACTTCCAATATACCATTTTGCTCATGCTATTGATGATCATTTAATGAGAACAACACATGTATTACGTGGAGAAGAATGGGTATCTAGTGTTCCTATTCACATTCAATTATTTAAAGTATTAGGATTTGATTTACCACAATATGCTCATTTAGGATTAGTTATGAAAATTGATCCAGAAAATGGTCAAAAAAGAAAATTATCTAAAAGAAAAGATCCTGAAGCAGCAGTAAGTTATTACCATGAACAGGGAATACCAGTTACAGCTGTAAAATTATATTTGATGACTATAGGTAACTCTAATTTTGAAGAATGGTTAAATCAAAATCCAACAAGTGATTATAATAACTTTAAATTTGATTTTAGGAAAATGAGTGCTTCTGGTTCTTTATTTGATTTAGAAAAGTTAATAAATATTTCTAGAAATTATATAAGCAGATTAACTGCTCAAGAAGTATATGATAATGCTTTAAAATATACAAAAGAATTTGATAAAGAATATTATGACTTGCTAGTTAAATACAAAAAATATTGTTTAGAAATGTTTAATATTGAAAGAAAGCAAAAGAAACCAAGAAAGGATTATGCTAAATATAGTGATATAAGACCTTATACTTGGTATATGTTTGATGAATTATTTGATAAAAATGATAATAAAGAATATGAATTTCAAACTATAAATGATAAAGATGAAA
>JAEEGL013272128.1_pt1 | contig 20096 bp, 19 predicted proteins | sample 9134231 | NCBI WGS metagenome assembly JAEEGL01 (sample SAMN16246548, study PRJNA631951) | gut metagenome | biome: gut microbiome; feature: rumen; material: fiber-attached | host: Bos | place: Iran: Karaj | collected 2018-10
CTCACCATCAAATAATAAAGCACCTAACACCCATCACCTAACACCCATCACCTAACACCCATCACCTAACACCCATCACCTAACACCCATCACCTAACACCCACCACCCAAATGCCACCTATTTATATTATAGAAGAAGCGCGGCTGCGTCGCAACCTCCAACTGATAGCCAACGTGGCCCGTCGCGCCGACGTAGAGATTATCCTGGCCTTCAAGGCCTTCGCCCTTTGGAAGACTTTTCCTATCTTCCGTGAGTATATCCAGAGTACCACGGCCAGTTCGCTGGGCGAGGCTCGTCTGGCGTTCGAGGAATTCGGAGCGAAGGCTCACACTTTTTCGCCTGCCTATACCGACGATGAGATAGATGAGATTGTAGGCTGTTCGAGCCATCTCACCTTCAACTCGCTGTCGCAATACGACCGTTATCACGACCGCGTAGCAGGAAAAGCATCGATTGGTCTGCGCGTCAATCCCGAATACTCGGAGGTGGAGACGCTGCTCTATAACCCTTGTGCGCCAGGCACCCGCTTCGGTGTGTCGGTAGATAAACTACCGACCACACTACCAGCGGACATCGAGGGTTTCCACTGCCACTGCCACTGCGAGAGCGGCAGTGACGTGCTGGAGCGCACCTTGGTGCATATAGAAGAGAAATTTGCCCGCTGGTTTCCCCAGCTGAAATGGCTAAACCTGGGTGGTGGTCATCTGATGACGCGCAAGGACTACGATGTGGAGCGTCTTATCCGCATCCTGCAAGGGTTGCATGAGCGCTACCCCTGGCTCCATATCATCTTGGAACCTGGCAGTGCCTTTGCTTGGCAGACAGGCCCGCTGGTCTCCCATGTGGTCGATATCGTCGAAGACAAGGGCATCCGTACCGCCATCCTCGACGTGAGCTTCACCTGCCACATGCCCGACTGTCTCGAAATGCCGTATTATCCGGAAGTGAGGGGGGCCTCCCTCTATTCCTCCGCGCTCGAGCTCCGCTCGCTTGCTACCAAAGGGACGCAAGAGGGAGGGGAGAATTTACCGCATCCGGATTCCGCAAGGCCCACCCCTCCCTCGGAGGGGTCGGGGGAGGCCTCCCTCTTTCTCTACCGTCTCGGCGGCAACAGTTGTCTCTCAGGCGACTTCATGGGTTTCTGGCAGTTTGACCACGAACTACAAATAGGGGAAGAGGTTATCTTCGAGGATATGATCCACTACACCACGGTGAAGACCACAATGTTCAATGGCATCACCCATCCTTCCATCGGCATGCTTCACACCGACGGCCGTCTCGAAATCCTCCGTCAGTTCACCTACGAGGATTATCGCGACCGTATGGACTAAGCGACGGAAAACGAATAAAAGCAGGAAGGCTGAGAGACTTGGCTATGCAGAGACGACTTCCCGGTAGAGCTGGAGAAGCTGGGTGGCGGTGCGCTTCCATGAAAAGAGCTGTGCACGGCTGAGACCTACTTCGCGCTGACGGCTACGGAAAGCAGGATCAGACTCCAGACGCAGGAGCATATCAGTAATCTCATCGGCATGCTCGGGATTGACAAGGATGGCATCAGCCCCACCGATCTCCGGCATCGACGAGGTGTTGCTGGTGATGACGGGCGTGCCACAGGCCATCGCCTCCAGTAGAGGTATGCCGAAGCTCTCGCGCAGCGAGGTGTAGAGGAAGGCGAAGGCGTTGCTGTAGATATAAGGAAGATCACTGTTCTGGATATAGCCCGGCATGTGGAGATGCGGAAGGATATGCTCGATGTGGTTGCGACTGACGATGTCGTTCAGGTACTGGCGATCAAGGTCGGCCATGAGCAGTGGACGCTTTACCTCGGAGCGCTCCAAGTAGCGGGCATATGCGATGAGCGTGCGCTCAGTGTTCTTCTTCGGGTCAGTGTTACCCAGGAAGAAGAGATAGCCCGGCTCAGAGATGTATTTCTTGTAAATCTGCTGCACATCGTCCACCTCACGGAACCAACTGTTATAGCCATTGTAGATCATGGCCATTCGCTCACGGGGGATGCTAAGCTTCGTGATGATGTTCTCCAGTTCGAAGTTGGAGACGGTGATAATCCTACGGCATTTCGGCAGGATGCGAGGCACCACCAGACGGCGATAGAGCCACCCCATGTTCTGATAGAGCGACTTGTTGGCCTTGTCGCGCGGCTCCAGGAAGATGATATCGTGGAGGGTGAGCACAAGGGGAATGTCGCACCAAATGGGCGCAGTGTTGCTAGTGCAGTGGAGAAGTTCCACACCCGCCTTCTTGGCAGCACGGGGCAGTGCCCACTGTTCCCAGAGAGGATAGCTGGGCGTACTAATTTCAACTACATGCACATGCTCAGAACTTCTAACGCAGCGGTCAGGGCCTGGCTTGACAAAGACGTAATAGTCATTCTCCGTGTCCATCTGCTGCAGTTCGAGTATCTCCTGCAGTACCACATAGTCCATGCCGTGTTTGTTTGCGCGAAAAATGCGCTGTGCTTCAATGCCGATCTTCATAGGATATATTATCTGACCACGCGAAATTCGTGTTTGTTATGATGATAAGGGTTAGATGTTCTTGATGACTTTGGCGGGAACGCCAGCGACGAGCGTGTGAGGCGGTACGTCGCGATTGACCACGGCACCAGCGGCCACGACAGCGTGGGAACCGACAGTGACGCCAGGCAGGATGACCGCGTTGGCACCGATCCAGACATCGTCACAGATAGTGACGGGCGTGGTAGAGACGCCCTGCTCGTCGATGCGCAGGTCGGAGCACTCGAAATTGTGGTTCAGCGCTGTCACGGTGATGCCCTGCGCAAGGTTCACATGAGCGCCGATGGTGACAGGGCCGATGATGGTGTTGTGCAGTCCGATACGCGTATAGTCGCCGATGATGACGTCGCCCACCGCATTATTGATGCAAGAGAACGACTCCACGACGCTATAGCGACCCAGCGAGAAGCTGCGATAGGGCGGTGTGTCCATGCGCACAGAGTGGTGGATGACCGACCCACGCCCACGCCGCTGATAGAACGGTGCCAGCAGGCGCACATACCAGCGTGGCCGCGTCTGAACCTGGTTCATGATGAGATAGTCCAAAAGGCGTTTCAGCGCCGGACTATCCTTTAGTTTGTGTCTCAGTCCATCCTTATCCATAGTCTGTTATTGAATCTTCGGTTTCAGTTCGTCGGGCGAATCATTGGTGAACATATTGACTGCTGGTGCCTCATGCGTGTAGAAATGGCGGATGACATCGAGAGGAAGCTCGATGACAGGCTGGAAGTCGGCACTCTGCATGTAGCTGAGAATGGCCTGACGCATCTGGCGCGCCACAGGACGGCTGTCGAGACGGTTTGAAATGTCCATCGTGGTCATAAGCAGGCGTCCCTTCCCCACCCTTGCCTCAATGAGCATGCCCAGTTTGCGGGATACATGCCACGTGTCGATGGGCTGGATGGGCGGCTGATAGCTGGCAGGCAGTTCCATGAGGTTCATCACCTGTGCCCGATTGAGCAGTTCCCACCAGTTCAGGTTCGACCACTCATCGGTGGGGAAGTCGTATTTGAAGAGCGGATGGGTTACGTCGATATAGGCGCCCGTAGTGTGGGGCGGACGCATCTTGAACCACGACGTATTCCAGAACACAGGCAGGTAGGTCTGCTTCACATCGCTACCCAGCGTCACCCGTCCAGCGGCCGTCAGCAGTACGCTGCCGCCTTTGGCCAAAAGTTTCTCAGCCTTTGCGTCCAGCGTGTCGCAGATGTAGAGGTTCTTGATTTTCTCAGTTCTCATTTCCGACTCCTCATTTCGAGGATAGACCCAGAAGTCCCAGTGGTTCTTGAACACGCCCGAGAGGCTCACCGTCAGTGTGAGCTTGACGGGCTTCGTGATGGTGTCAAGCGGCAGGCGCACCACACCCAACGGTATATTCTTACCCACGGGCAGTTCGCGTACGGGCGACAGCATGCCGCCTGTGACAACATGGAGGCTGTCGTAACCGATGTAATAAGTGGGACGCACCTCAGTCACCGTGTTGCTATAGGCGTTATAAACCTCGACGGGTACCACCAGCGTGTCGGCAGTAGTATAGACGAACTTGGGGAAGCGGGCCAGCGGCACCAGGACATTGCAGAACTCATGCCAGTCATCAGCCGTGCAGTAGCCCTTCTCGCGCCAGAACACATTGAGCACACCCGTCAAGGCCGTACCCTGACCGCTGTAGTCGTTGAGTCCGAGGAGCTGGAAACCAGTATAGTCCTTCGTGCGCAGGTTGCGCTCAATCTCATATTTATAACAGAGCGTCTGAAGCTTACCGCTGGCCATCAGGAACTTGTCGGCCTGTGAAGCCATGCCGTGGTCGCGCAGCAAATCGCGGAAAATCTCGAAGTTGCGGGCTTTATACACACCCGTATATTGACCAATCTCCTTGAAGTCAGGGAAGGCGCACCACTGGCCTTGCTCATGAGCGATGATAGGGGTGGTATTCGGTGTTTTGTCCTTATAGTTTCTCGGAAACTCAATGCCACCGTAATAGTCGTCGTCGGACGACGGAGCCTTACGATCCCACTCCAAGCCACGGGCACCACCCTTGACATGATAGTCAGAACCACTGTCCCACGCCCAGCCGCCACCCACAGAGGCACCGGCATAGATCTTGGTGGGATCATACTTCTTCATCTCCTTGACCCACTCATTGCAGTAGGTCACCCAGTCGCCCGCAGGCTCATTGCCTGCCGCCATCATGACAAACGAGGGATGATGTCCATACTCGTCGATGATGCGCTTCGACTCCTCTAAAAGATACTGGTCGATCTTCATGCCGCGACGCAGACGCACGCCGTGGTTCGGCCACGAGGGACCTTCAGGCTGGAGATACATGCCCACGCGGTCGGCAGCAGCAAAGGCGGCCTCGGGCGGACAGTAGCTGTGGAAGCGCATGTGGTTGATGCCGTATTCGCGGCACTTCACGAAGATGCGTTGCCACTCCTGTTCATCCATGGGTGGATAGCCCGTCTCAGGGAAGCAGCAATTCTCGACCGTACCACGCAGGAAGAGTGGTCGTCCGTTGATCTTCAACTGACGACCTTCGATGCTGATGTCACGCAGGCCGAAGGTGGTCTCATAGACATCGTCGCCCGCCTCGACCGTGAGCAGGTAGAGGTTGGGGGTGAACTCGTCCCAAAGCTGTGCGTCAGGGCCGAGGTCGATCGTGAACACACGCTTCTTGCTGATGGCCTCCTGACGCATGCTGAACTGTTTTTTCTTGCCAAAGAGAGAACGCACGGTGACATTGACATAATAGTCATAGAGAGGCATCACCCGCACGGGAGCCACATGATTGCCCAGTTCCACGGTGATCTTTGCCTGATGGCTGGCGACATCGGTAGCGATGCCCACATGCTTGATGTTGACTTTGTCCCATTGTGCCTGCAGCTCCATACGACCCACGATGCCGTTCCAGTTGCCTTGCGTCTGGTCGGTCACGGAGTGAGAGTCCTGACCCACGCATACATTCTCAATGCCGTTATAGACCCGGATGAGGATGTCGTTGTGTGCCCCCATACGAATCTGCTTGGTCACATCGTAGCGATGGGGCGTGGAGAGGCTCATCTGATGGCCCACTTCCTCGCCGTTGATATAGACTGTGGTCTCGATGTGCGGACGCTCAAGGAAGAGCGTAATGCGCTGGCTATCGCCCCAGGTCTTCGGCACATAGATTTTACGGTGATACCAGGCAGCCCCCACATAGTGACGCTCAGGTGTGAGGAAGAACGGGAACTTCATCACGCCTTCCTTCTGACGGTACTTCTCCATGTAGGGATTGAAATAGAACGACGAGTCGTAGAGCGATCCTGTCCATTGCGTCTTCACTGACACAGGATGCCCTTTACCATTGGTGAGCATCGAGCCTGGCAGCATCACATAGTCGGCAAACTGTCCGTTGTCGGGAATGGCCGCAGCCTTACCAGCAACACTACCTGCATGGGCTTTGATACGGTCTTCCTCGGTGAGGAAGTCCCATGCACCAGCCAGCGAGATGACCTGCTGAGCCGACAGCGACAGGAAGCCGAAGCTGGCCAACAGGCAAATGAGGAATCTTTGTCTGATCATGTCTAAGCTTCAAGTGCAGTTACTTTCCTTTCTTCACGGCAGCCCCCACCTGGTCGGCAATCTGGCGCATGCCCTTCACGGAAGGGTGTCCCGCCTTCTTGTCGATGTTCTCAAGCGAGATGCACGTGATGCCATAGTGGGCACAGATGTCCTTCGATGACTGGGTGATCTCAGGCGAGAGTCCGTCGTTGAGGATGAAATAGATCTGCGTGTTGATATAACGGTTCTTCATCCACTGGAGCATGCGCGCCATGGCAGGACGGAACGAGAAGAGATCTTCCTGCGTGATGCCCTCATACTTGAACTCGCCGATGGGCGAATGAGCCCAGCTATCGTTGGTGGCACCAAAGATGAAGATGATGTCGGGACAGCCGAGGTTGCTCATGCGCGTCACAAACGAACTCCAGGCAGCATCCTGCTTGTTGTAGCCCGTATAGCAAATGGTGGAGCCACTGAACGAGTTATTCTGCATGAGTTGCCACCCTTTCTCCTTGATGAGTAGGTGCCACCAAGTCTGTGACACGTCCGTCACATCGGTCTGCTTGGCATTGTACTTCTCAAAGTACCACACATAGTTATCTTTCGGCGACAGGTAGCCCTCGAAGGTGCTGTAGGAGTCGCCCAGGATGGACACCGTCTTTGTCTGTGCACCAGCCATGCCGCATACCAGCAGCAAAGCCCAAATCATCATTTTCCTCATGGTTTATCGTTTTTTAATTTATTTCAAGTCCAGTTCTACGGGGCAATGGTCGGAGCCGAAGATCTCGGTGTGAATCTTGGCATCGGCCACTTGAGGCATCAGACGGTCGCTAACCACGAAGTAGTCGATGCGCCAGCCGGCGTTCTTCTCACGAGCCTGAAAGCGGTAAGACCACCACGAATAGGTGACCTGCTCGGGATAGAGTGTGCGGAAGGTGTCCTTGAAGCCGCTGGCCAGCAGTTCGGTGAACTTTTCGCGCTCCTCGTCGGTGAAACCCGCATTCCGACGGTTACTCTTCGCATTCTTGATATCAATCTCTTCATGTGCCACGTTCAGGTCGCCACAGAGGATGACAGGCTTACAGGCATCGAGCGACTTCAGGTAATCACGGAAGGCCACCTCCCATGTCATGCGGTAGTCCAAACGCTTCAGTCCGTCCTGCGAGTTGGGCGTGTAGCAACACACGAGAAAGAAGTCATTCATCTCCAATGTCAGCACGCGTCCCTCATGGTCATGCTCGTCAATGCCGATGCCACGAGTCACGCTCAGCGGCTTCTGACGGGTGAAGATGGCAGTGCCGCTATAGCCTTTCTTCTCAGCTGAGTTCCAGAAGGACTCATAGCCGTCGAAGGCGATGTCGAGCTGTCCCTCCTGCATCTTTGTCTCTTGCAGACAGAAGAAGTCGGCATCCAACTCCTTGAAGATCTCCCTAAACCCTTTTCCCTCACAGGCACGCAGTCCGTTCACATTCCAAGATATCAGTTTCATATCGGTTGTACTTATTTCAGCAGTTTGATTTCCACATTCTCACGCGTGATGTTCTTGCAGTATTGAAAGGTGGCATCATGCTTGGCGGTAATCTTGATATCCTTCAGACGGATGCCCTCGATCGGCATTTCCGGAATGCCGTTGAACTCCATTGCATAGCCTGCATTGGTGCAGACCACATGGCGGATGTCGATGTTACGGAACACGGGCGTGGTCTCATCGACAGGCATTGGCTTCACCTCACTGTTGCCATTGCCGCCTTCGGCCAGCACCTCGGCCACCGACTTTCCACCATAATACATATTGAACGTGAGGGCATAGGTGCCAATGTTGGTCATCGAGATGCCATCGACGAAGATATTCTCTACCACACCGCCACGGCCACGAGTAGATTTGAAGCGCAGGCCTACATCGGTGCCCAAGAACTGGCAATTGCGCACCATGATATTCTTCACGCCACCGCTCATCTCGCTGCCCACGACAAACCCGCCATGACCGGCAAAGACCGTACAACCATCGACCACCACATTCTCGCAGGGCCGACCACGACGGCGGCCGTCGGCATCCTTGCCGCTCTTGATGCAGATACCGTCATCACCTGCATCGAAGCGAGAATCCACAATCAGCGCATTCTTGCACGACTCCAAGTCAAGGGCATCGCCGTTCTGGGCATAGGAGGGATTGCGTGCAAGCACACGGTCGATGATAATGTTCTCACACATAAGGGGATGAATATTCCATGCTGGCGAATTCTGGAAGATGACCCCCTGCAACAGCACGTTCTTGCAGCCAACGAGGCTCACCATGACAGGGCGCAAGAAACGCTTCACAGCCTGCCATTCTTCCTCAGTCTGGGCATTGGGCACATTCATATTCGCGCCACGCTCACCCTTGGCGTAGCCTTCGGAAGGCACCCAGTAGTCCTTTTTCATCTCCACGCCACCAGGCTGGGCGGTGAACTTCTTCCACTGACTGTCGGTGACTTTAGCGCGCTTCAACGGACGCCAGTACTGACCATTGCCATCGATGACACCTTCGCCCGTTATAGAGATATTCTCTGCGCCATGGGCACTGAGCGGAGACTGACAGCGACGGGTGTCCAGTCCTTCGAAAGAGGTATTGATAAGCGGATAGAGGCGCTCGTCGGCAGCAAACTGGATGACGGCACCAGCATCGAGATGGAGGTCAATGTTCGACTGCAAGACAATCGGGCCGGTCAGCCAGACGCCACGAGGCACGTCAAGATGACCGCCGCCACGGTTACTCAATTGACTGATGGCACGGGTAAAAGCTTCTGTACAGAGCTGTTCGCCATCGCCCACGGCTCCAAAGTCCTTCAGGTTCACACGATAGTCGGGAATAACAGGTGCCTGTACCATCGGCATCTGGAAAGGCAAATCAAGCTGGTAGCGAGCATAGGGGAACGCAGAGGTCTGCGCATTTGTCACGACTGCCGCCATTGCCAGCAGGATTCCCAGTAGTAGTTTCTTCATAATTGATAGTCTTCTAATTTGTTAATAGTAGAGGTTTTTATGTTACAAAGTTACGACTTTTCATTTAAACACGGCTGTTTTCTCTCTGCTTTTCACAAAGATTAAGATTTCCGTCAAAGGAAGCATCACGAAATCGCGCTGGAGCATAAGCGGATGGGGGATGCGCAGGTCATATTGGTTGATGTGCAAATCATCATAAAGCAGGATATCAATGTCTATGGGACGGTCATGATATACGCCATCGACCGACTTCTGCCACCGCCCCAGATTGCGCTCAATCTGCTGCGTCTCGCGCAGTACCTCGCGTGGCGACAACATCGTCTCGCAACAGACCACCGAATTAAGGAAGCGGTGACTGGAGGCAAAGCCCCACGGTTCAGAGTCATAAAAAGCTGACTGACCCACCAGTGGACCAATCAGCTTTTCTATCTGACTATAGGCATTGAGCAGAATCTGACGGCGGTCGCCCAGATTAGAGCCCAGTCCCAAGAATACGGTATGAGAACACTCCCCCATCACCTGACGCCCTATCAATCATCCAAAATCAGCATGGCATCGCCATAGCAGCCGAACATATAGTTATTCTTCAATGCCAACTTATAGGCCTGAGAAACGAGTTCGTAACCACCGAAGGCGGCAGTAGCCATCATCATGGTTGATTCAGGGTGATAGAAATTTGCCATCATCGAGTTGGCCATACCAAACTCGTAGGGCGGGAAGATAAAGCGGTTAGTCCAACCGTCATACTCCTTCAGCAAACCGTCAGTACCTACAGCTGACTCGGTAGCACGTGCTGTGCTCACGCCAACGGCACAGATGCGATGGCCAGCCTGCTTCGCCTCGTTCACAATGTTACAGGCCTCCGACGTGATCACCATTTGTTCAGAGTTCATCTTATGCTTGGTCAGATCCTCCACCTCGATGGGATCGAAGGCACTCAGGCTGCAATGAACGGTGATATAGGCAAAGCCGAAGCCGCGAATCTCCATCATCTTCATCAGCTGCTTACTGAAATGGAGGTTGGTGGAGGGAGCCGTCACCGCACCCTCGTTATGGGCAAAGACGGTTTGGAAGTTCTCCATATCGTCAGGTTCAGCCGGACGACGATCCACGATATAACGGGGCAACGGAGCCTCACCCAACGAGTAGAGCTCGCGTTTGAACTCTTCGTGGTCACAGTCGTAGAGGAAGCGCAGGGTACGGCCACGCGAGGTGGTGTTATCAATCACCTCTGCCACCATGGGACCCTCCTCGTCGAAGAAAAGTTTGTTGCCGATACGAATCTTGCGGGCAGGCTCTACAAGCACATCCCACAGGCGCAACTCCTCGTTCAACTCACGCAGGAGGAACACTTCGATCTTCGCATCAGTCTTCTCCTTCGTACCATAGAGACGGGCAGGAAAGACCTTCGTATCGTTGAAGATGAACGTGTCGCCCTCGTCGAAATAGTTTACGAGGTCACGGAACACGATGAACTCTTCGGTGTCCTTGCCGTCGGCATCTTTCTTGAACATCTCAATCTTCTGGCTCTTGCGGTGCAGCACCATCAATCGGCACATGTCGCGATTATAGACACGCTCCACCTTTCCTTCCTCGTCGGTAAACGCACGATGAGGTGGATAGAGTGCAATCTGCTCTTCGGGCAGTTTGAATTTGAATTGTGATAGCTTCATCTATTCTATTGTTAATTCATTTCTTTTTTCTCTTTCGTTATGACGTATTACGTGATAACGTTATTTCGATTGGCTTTCAGACTGGCTTTCAATGTCCTGATGCTCCAACCACTGGGGGAAGTCATCGAGCGTCACACAGTCTTCAAGGCGCACATCACCTATTCGGGTGCGACAGAGAGCGGTAAGGAAAGCACCGCTGCCCAGCGCCTCACCAATGTCACGAGCCAAAGCACGGATATAGGTACCTTTGCCGCAGACCACGCGGATGCTCATCTGCATCGTCACTGGATCGAAGGCTGTCAGTTCCAGTTCGTCAATCTGTAGTGTCTTCGGCTTCAGTTCCACCTTCTCCCCCCTGCGAGCAAGTTTATAAGCACGGTCACCGCCAATGCTGCAAGCCGAATACTCGGGGGGAACCTGCTGGATCTCGCCCACGAATCGGGCGAGCACACTCTCTATCAGCTCACGGGTGATATGGCGGGTGGGATAAGTCATGTTCACCGTGTGCTCCCGATCATAGGAAGCGGTGGTGGCACCCAACTGGAGCGTGGCAGTATATTCCTTCGTGGCGTATTGCAGAGACTCTATCTGCTTCGTAGCCTTTCCCGTGCAGAGGATGAGCACACCAGTAGCCAGCGGATCGAGCGTCCCAGCGTGTCCAGTCTTGAGTCGTTTCACATGCAGTCGCTTCGACAGACGCGTCCGAACATAAGCCAGCGCCCCAAACGACGACATGCGGTAGGGTTTGTTGATGTAGATGAATGCGCCTTCTTGAAAGTTCATTAGTCAACCATTGCGAGTGAATGACCTGTAAGCAGCAATGCAATGATGATGCCACCCACGATGATGCGATAGTAGCCAAAGGCCTTGAAACCGTATTTTGTCAGGAAAGCCACGAACCACTTCATAGCCAACAACGCCACGACGAAAGCCACGGCACATCCCAGCAACAGCATCATAATATTATGTGTCGTAGCCCAAGTGGTATCTCCCTTGAGCAGGTCGAGCAAGTCAAGCAACGTGGCACCCGCCATCGTAGGCACAGCCAGAAAAAACGAGAACTCAGCTGCACGCTTGCGAGTCAATCCCTGTGTCATGCCGCCCACGATGGTAGCCATCGAGCGTGAAACACCAGGGATTACCGATATACACTGATAAAGACCAATATTGAAAGCACGCTTCTCGTTAAGCTTTGTCTCGTCGGTACCCTTATTGAACAGTTTGTCGCAGAAAAGCATGAACACGCCACCCACGACCAGCATCACAGCCACCACCTCAACGCTGTCGAGAAGCCAGTCGAGCAGACCCGACTTCTTAGCCAACAGGCCGATAACGACGGCAGGCAGCACACCCACGATGAGCAACCAGTAGAAATAGTACTTGTGCTTGAGTTTCTGCAGCATAGAGCTACCCTCAGGAGCAGGAGTGTTATCAAACTGGAAGAAACGCTTCCAGTAGAGACACACCACCGACAGGATGGCACCAAACTGGATAATGAATGTAAAAGCATGAACGAATGGGTCTCCCTGCGGCACGTTCAGCAGATTTTGCGTAATAATCATGTGACCCGTCGAAGAGACAGGCAGGAACTCTGTGAGTCCCTCAACGATGGCAATAATGACAGTTTCCAGCCAGTTCATACAGCCACCTCCTTCTCTTCACCCTGAGGTTCAACTTGCTGGTCGGTAAAGGACTGAGGTTCATCCTTTGTCTTATACACCACAGCAACTATCATCGACACGAAGCCAATGAGACACACAATAGGAGCAACCTTGGTGCGACGCACACTGAAGATGTCGGGGTTAAAGGCCGACTGGGTTGACGATTCACCTCCCATCAGTACGAAGCCAATGATGACCACCAGCATGCTCACTGCCAGCAGAATGAAGTTCATTCGTCCGAAAGCTAATTTTCTCTTATCCATTTTTATATTTTATATAGTTCGCCTGCGGTCATACGCAGGAACTTATTTACTGAGAAGAAGGTACACACGAGGGTGATAAACAGTCCGAAGAAGAACACAGAGGCAGCGGTGATGCCCAGTTCGATGGGGCCGACCACCTCTTCAGCACCAGGCTGATAGGTATAGAGCGCATAGACCACGCCGCCCAGCACGCCACATGCCAGCAGGGCTGCAATGAGTCCGATGGTCAGCGCCTGACGCAAGAAGGGTTTTCTGACGAAGCCCCACGATGCACCCACCAGTTTCATCGTGTGGATGGCGAAGCGGCGAGAATAGACACTCAGGCGCACGGAGTTGGAGATGAGCGAATAGCAGATGATGACCAACAGCACCACCAACGACAATAGCAATACTGAGACGCGCTGCAGATTGGTGTTCACGCGGTCGGTCAGGTCTTCCTGATAAGCTACTTCCGTCACCTCTTTATGATGCAACTTCAGACCGTCGGCAATGAAAAAGAGCGAGTCGCCGTTGGCATAGTCGGCATGGACCTGTAGTTCGATGGTGGCGGTGAAGGGATTCACGCCCATGAACTCCGAGGGGTCACTGCCCATGGCCTCTGTCTGCTCCTTCAGGGCTTGCTCCTTACTGATATACTCCACATGCTTGGCATAGGGCATGGCCGCCAACTGCTGACAGAGTTCACGGCTCTCCTTCACGGTGACGCTGTCGCTCAACATCACCGTCACAGTCAGGTGTTCACGAACATATTCTGAGAGTTTACGGGTGGACAGCGCCGAGAGCACCACCAACCCAATCAATGTCAGCACCATCGTGGTGCTAATGCATAAGGTAACGACCTGCATACCAAAACGGTGCTGGGTAGTTTTTCTCTTTTTTCCCATCAGTTAATTTCGAAATTCCGTGCAAAGGTACTATTTTTTTTTCATACTCCAAAAAAAATTAGTAATTTTGCACTTTGTTATGAGTACAATCATCTATCCATCGCCCATCTTCGGCCCGATTCACAGCCGCCGACTGGGCATCTCATTAGGCATCAACCTGCTGCCTGCCGACGGCAAGGTGTGCACGTTCGATTGCATCTACTGTGAGTGCGGCTTTAATGCCGACCACCGTCCCACCCTGTCCATGCCCACTCGTGAAGAAGTGCGACAAGCCCTCGAAGCCCGTCTGCAGAACATGCAGCAGAACGGGCCTGCGCCCGATGTGCTGACCTTTGCCGGAAATGGTGAACCGACGGCCAACCCTCACTTCCCCGAGATTATCGATGACACGCTGCAACTGCGCGACAAGTATTTCCCACAGGCCAAGGTCTCCGTGCTCAGCAATGCCACGCAGATTCTGCGTCCTGCCGTCCACGCTGCCCTGATGAAGGTTGACAATAACATTCTGAAACTCGACACCGTCTCTTTAGACTATATTAAAAAGGTGGATCGCCCTACAGGCCACTACGACCTTCCTGCTATCATCGAGGGACTGAAGTCCTTCCATGGACACGTGATTATCCAGACGATGTTCTTGCATGGCGACAATGCTGACAACACCAGCGAAGCGTTTGTAGCTCCTTGGCTCGAAGCAGTCAAGATGATAGCACCAAGTCAGGTCATGATCTACACCATCGATCGCGAGACACCTGACCAACAACTGCGCAAGGCCACTCACGAGGAACTGGACGCCATCAGAGACCGTGTCATCGCCGCTGGCATTCCCTGTCAAGCCAGTTATTAAGATACAGGAGGAGAAAAAGAATTAGTTTGCCGCTATAGCTGGTCACGCATAGTGATAGTGTCGGCGGTGTTGCAGATAGGTGAGGTCATACTGATGTTGGTAAGCCTCACGCTCGAAGCGGATATTGCGGTAAGCCTGCATGCCGTCGCGATACTTGATGAGCAGTATCAGCCATTCCAAACCATACCAAAGGAAGAAGGGAAGATAGAGCAGTTCGCGCTGCTGAGCCACATGAATAAGTTCGTGGTTCAGCTCGTAGGCATCCAACTCGTCCGTCGTCAGAATCAGTTCTCCCAGCGTGATGGCCAGAAAGCTTCGTCCAAACAGGATTCTCTTAACCTTCAGAATCTTCGTCATTCATTCTTCTCAAATATGTCATAGTCCTTGTTGTAGGCAGGCGACTGTATAGACAAGAGGTTGAGCACAGAATGAAAAATGTAATGCTGCTCAAGCACCGCTGGCAGTTCACCTTCTGAGGGCTCCGACTGACTTGAGGTACGTTTGTAAGCTCTGAAGTCATCCGAGAGCCACACCAAGAACGGTATTTCATACTGTCCCTTGGGTGCTATCCTCATCGGAAGACCATGCATGAACATTTTGTTCTCGCCAAGCGACTCACCATGGTCGGAGATGAAAATCATGGCACTGTGCCAGTCGGTCATCGTACGTAAGGTATCAATGAGTCCATTGAGCAGGTAGTCGGTATAGCGGATGCTATTATCATAGGCATTGACCAACATACCGACATTCTTCTCGCCCTCTTCTATGTTTCTGGCCACAGGCTTGAACACTTCGAACTCGCTGGGATATTTATCGGCATATTTCGGACCGTGACTGGTACTGGTGTGCAAAATAATGAGTACTTTGTCTTTCTTGCTTGATTCGATTCGCTGACGAAGCCCTTCATAAAGTATGTCATCATAGGTATTGGACTTGCCAGGATACATTTTAGCAAGTTCAGGGTCGGTGATATATTCATCAATATGTATGGGAGGTTCTCCCCAATTGGAAGTGCGCCACGACACGTCAACGCCAGTTCTGAAAGCATAGTTCGGCAGCAACTCATAGAGATCGTCACTATTGACAGGTTCAAGAATTGCCTTGGTACCAGCTGTGGTGTAAGTGGCACAGGAATTGGCCTCAAAAACCTTCAGTCCATCCTGACGGGACAATAGTGGATTGGTCTCGCGATCATAGCCATAGAGTTGGAAATTGGCTTTGCGCGCCGACTCACCGATGACAAGCACCACCGCCGTTTTCTCGTGGTCAGTAATAGTGCCGTCAGGCAGTTTGATCTCCTCTTCCTGGCCATCCTGCTGAAAACTGATGACACGTCCTGTATTCACAATATAGGACCAAGGCTGTACCAGGCCGCCCAACTCTGTGTCGTGCTCACTAAAAAAAAGGGTTTGGCCGATATTCAACGATGCGACAGCAAGGGAAATGGCCAAAGCACTCCCACAATAGATGCCCAACTTCTTTGCACTTCCAATGACTACAGGCTGCAACAGGCAATACAAGGCTGGCAGAACGCCACAGACGAAAATAAAAATCCACAGTCCCCAACTGAAGAATCCTGAAGCCTCTGAATATCGGGTATTGAATACATTTTCAATAGTAGTAGCATTGATGAAAACGCTATAGGTAAGGATGAAATAAGCGGCAGTAGCATTGATAAGCGCAAGGATAGCCAGCAGGATGCGTCCGACTATTCTCATCAACCAAATGGTGAGATAAGCCATCATGAAGTGGAGTGCCAGCATGATGATTAGCAATGAGGCCAGTAGAAACAGTTTTCCGCCTACACCTTCATTGGTATTCTCCGCTACATAATTAAAAAACGGCAGATTGTACAGAAACAATGTGCCAATGCTTACAATACAGGAAAAAAGGAAAAGCGAAATAGGCCGCTTAATCAATTTTATTTTTTCTAACATCTTGTTCATCATAATTGCATGCAAAGGTACAAACTTTTCAGTCAACGCATGTTATCCACCCATTAATTTACGTTAAAGGTTTCATTTTTCCCATTCAAGTCAATCCTACCATCGGCCATACCCCAATTTACGCAGGAAGGGTGCACCGATTGGCACACCCTTCCTAATTATAAGAACAATAGAATGCTTACAAAGTGGCACTGGCAATCCACTCATAGACGCAGGAGGCAACGCCGAGAAGGCAGATGCCTGCGGTGCAGAGAGCGAGGGATACCTTCGTAGCTCCGTCCAGCGCAAAGGCGGGCAGCGGATTGTCCTCCTTCGTGATATACATGGCCTTCACAATGAGCAGATAGTAGTAGAGTGACACTACCGTGTTCACCAAAGCTACAAAGACCACGAAGTAGGGCCAGAAGGGCGCAGCATTCTGTCCGTTGACAGCAGCCAGGAACACGAAGAACTTCGAGAACATACCTGCGAATGGCGGAATGCCTGCCAAAGAGAACAGAGCCAGCGTCATGAGCAAGGCCAGCTTGGGGTTGGTGTTATACAATCCGTTATAGGCGCTCATGTTCGTGTTGCCACCATTATGCTCCACAGCACTAATCACGGTGAAGACGGCCATGTTGGCAGCCACATAGACCAGTACATAGAACGACAGGGCAGTAGCTCCAGCCTGCGAATTGGCACCAATCACGGCCAGCATGATATAGCCTGCCTGAGAGATACTGGAGAAAGCCATAAAGCGCTTCAGTTCCGACTGACGGATGGCGAAGAGGTTGGCCACGGTGATGGAGAGCATGATGACAATCCACAGCATGGGGTTCCAGTAGTCAACCATCGAGCCGAACACCTTAGTCAGGATGATGCACAGCGTGAGGGCAGCGGCACCTTTTGACACGACGCTCAGATAGCCCGTGACGGGAGTAGGAGCGCCTTGATAGGTGTCGGCCGTCCAGAAGTGGAATGGCACGAGAGAAATCTTGAAGCCCAGACCGCTGAAGAAGAACACAAGTCCCATGATGCTCAACGGAGTTGCCAGATAGCGTTGTCCCAGCTTGAAGGCCACATCGTCGAAATAGAGACTGCCAGTAGCAGCATAGATGAACGAGATGCCGAAAAGCATCACGCCGCTGGAGAACGTGGCCACAAGGATGTATTTGGCAGCGCCCTCAGCAGAGTTCTTCTTGTGCTTGTCGAAAGCGACCATGCAGGCCAGGGGCACTGAGGCCATCTCAAGACCCAGGAAGAACATGAGGAACGAGCCGGACGACATCATCATGTACATGCCAAGGAGCGTGCTCAGAATGAGCATGAAGAACTCACCAGAGAGTTTCTGGTTTGTTTCCAGCCACGTCTTTGACATGATCACCACGATGAGCGTACCCATGGTGAGGATAATCTTCATTACGTTGACCATCTCGGAGGTGACATAGATACCACCGAAGGCAGTAGCAGGCTCCATCGTACCAAACAGCACAGCAGTCTGGATAACGAGGGCACCCATGGTCGTGAACCACAGTTTGCACGTCTTCGACTCACTCTTGTTCCATGCAAAGTCAGCAAAGAAGACTACGAGCAGCATGACTACGAGCGTAGCCTCAGGAATCATATTTAAAAATTGACTATAATTCATTATTTCATCCTCCTAACTTTACATTACACCAATTGATTGAAGAATACTTCCTGCCGAAGGCGAGATCATGTCGCTGAAGAAGAACGGAGCACAGCCCAGACCTGCCACACAGAAGATGAGACAGATGACAGCAACGCGCTCGTCCCAAGTGGCATCGGTCAGTTCCAAGAAGTGCTTGTTCTCCACCTCGCCATACAGGATCTTACCAACCACACGCAGAATATAGACTGCGGTGACAACGATAGACGTACAGGCGATGATGGTAGCTACCATACGGAATGATTTGTTGGGATCGCCCACCAGGTCGTGAGCGCCAAAAGCACCTACAAAGATGGTCATCTCAGCAATGAAGCCAGAGAAGCCAGGCAAACCAGGGTTGGCAAGCCCGGCAATCACGTAGCCCACAGCGAGGAACGGCATAATCTTCATCAAGCCAGCCAGTTCGCGGATGTCACGGGTGTGGGTACGACCGTAGATCATACCGATGAGGGCGAAGAAGAGGGCCGTCATCAAACCGTGAGAGAGCATCTGCAGGATGGCACCCGTCACAGCCGTCTGACTCATCATCAAGAGGGCGAAGAGCACGAGGCCGCAGTGAGACACCGACGAATAGGCATTGATATACTTCAGGTCAGTCTGCACACAAGCCGAAAGGGCACCATAGACCACAGAGATCGTGGTCAGGATCAGGAATATCCACGACAGTTCCTGAGCAGCCTCAGGCAACAGGTACATAGCCACGCGGAAGCAGCCATAGCCTCCCAGTTTCATCAGCACACCAGCATGGAGCATCGACACGGCGGTAGGCGCAGAAGCGTGACCGTCGGGTGACCATGTGTGGAAGGGGAACAGAGCGCCCAGCACACCGAAGCCGATGAAGATGAAGGGGAAGAAAGCACATTGGATGCTCTTAGGAATGAGGTGAGAGGTGAGTGCAATCTCATTGACATTCATAGTGAAGGTGCCGCTATACTGACCATTGAAGTAGTAGATACCGAGCACACCGAGAATCAAGAGTGCAGAGCCGCCCATCAGCATCAGTGTCAGCTTCATGGCAGCATACTCCTTCTTGCCCGATCCCCAAACACCAATCAGGAGGTACATGGGAATCAGAGCCACCTCATAGAACATGAACATGGTGAACATGTCAACGCAGATGAAGAAGCCGAACACACCCGTGGAAAGCAGGGTGAACCAAAGGAAATATTCCTTGGTAAGGGGCTTCAGCTGCCAAGAGGCGAAGGTACCCGTGAACACGATGATGCTCGACAGAAGCAGCATGACCACAGAGATGCCATCAACACCCACGGCGTAAGCAATATTCAGCGGCTTGAACCAAGGGGTCGAAGCCACCAGCATCATGCCATTTGACCAAGCATCGGGGTTATCGTGATTGGTCACATAATAATAGCAAAGCCAGATGGACAGGGCCAGCAGGCAAGAAGAGCCAGCCACCATCACGCCACGCACCTGATTGAGGTTGCGGGCTATCCACAATCCCAGAAGCATCAGGGCGGGAATTACGACGAATAAACTTAATATATTCATTTCGGAAAATTAAAAAATTACATAATTATAAAATTAAAAAATTATTGGGCTGGCGCCTTGGCTTTCTTGATAATTTTTACCAGAGTGCCGATGATTTGCTTTGTGTCATTCGACAAAGAAACGAATTCCTCATCGTTGATGATGTCGGAAGCATGAAGCAACTCTAGCCAGTATTCTGTTTCATCAGCTTCTTTCAAAGCGATGTTTAGTTTACTGATAAAATCTGGAGTACTCTGAGCGTGGATACTCTCACGGACGTTGGCACCAATGCTTGTACCACTACGCAGAATCTGCTTCGACAACACATAGACCTTTTTGCTCTCAGTGAGATGCTTGTAAAATTTCACAATGCGTACTGCGAAATTAAAGCTCAAGTCTTGAATGATGTTATCACTATTCTCGATAACCATAGCGCAGCCTTTTAATTTTTTAATTTTTTAATTTTTTAATTACAACGCAAGCAGGATTAGCGTGAGTGCAACGCTGCCCGTGAGGAACCACACAGCATACTGACGCACATCGCCACTCTGCCAAGCGCGGAGGCTCTCGCCACCCTCGTTGGCGCCCCAAGCCATGAAGTTGAACGTGCCATCAAC
>JAEEGL013638270.1_pt1 | contig 20095 bp, 20 predicted proteins | sample 9134231 | NCBI WGS metagenome assembly JAEEGL01 (sample SAMN16246548, study PRJNA631951) | gut metagenome | biome: gut microbiome; feature: rumen; material: fiber-attached | host: Bos | place: Iran: Karaj | collected 2018-10
ATTCATAAGCATGATATGAAAAAGCAGCATTATTCTCTTCCATGAACTTAACCTGCTTCTCAAGCTTATCTTCTCTCCAAATATCATCCGCATCAAGAAATGCAATATATTTGCCGGTAGATGCGTCAATGCCTGTATTTCTGGCAGCCGCAGCACCTTCATTTCTGGTCTTGTGGATAAGCCTGATACGCTTGCCCTGCCCTTTTATGATCTCCTGTATAACATCAGCGCTTCCGTCAGAAGAAGCGTCATCTACCAAAATCAGTTCCCAATCCTTGTAAGTCTGCCTGCTCACCATCTCAATGGTTTGAGCAATATACTTAGCTGCATTATAAACCGGTACTATAATGCTGACCATCCTGTGTCCCCTTAACTCTTTTCAATAAAATAGTGCATAATACCGCAATCCTACCCAATATTGTACACTTTTTGCGCCATTATTTCCACTGTAACCTATACTCCAGAGGACTTACGCCTTCTATCTGCTTGAAGATTCTGGAAAAGTAATAAAGCGGCGTAATTCCGCAGGAAGCTCCCACCTCTTCCACAGACTCATCCGTAAATCTCAGCATCTGTTTGGCATGAGTTATCCTTGTCACCAGAAGGTAATTGATTATCGACGTTCCAAAGGTCTCCTTAAAGCTTCTTGATAAGCTGTATTTATTGACAAGAAAGCGGTCCGAAAGCATATCGAGAGTTATTTTTTCCTGATAGTGTGTCTCAAGATAATCCTTGAGATCGTAGATATTGCCCGTTGTGCCCTTTGCCGGCATAGCCTCAGGATTCCAGCTAAAGCCCATCAGAAAGGTTATCAAAAGAGATAACTTCTCATTTATCTTGATGTCTCTGATGTGATCCGAAGACCTGGCAATGTCGTCGATGTCTTTCCAAATCTCAATTGCTTCACCAAGGTCTTCCGGGTGAAATACCGGCTGTCCGCCTCTCTCAACGTACTTAAGATAGATCGGCAGCATAACCTGTCCGTTAAAATGTATCCACTCCAAAGTCCAAAGCTCTTCTGATGTCCTGTGGAAATATGGGTTCTTGCAGTTTATAAAAACGCAGTCACCTTTTTTTACATCGTACTGCTTGCCGCCATAGTCCAGTATTCCCCTTCCCTCTTTTACATAAAAAAACAAAAAGGAGTCCAGATTCTGTCTCTTGCTGGTGTGGGTCTTCATGGCCTTAAGGCTTCCGATCTCCTGAAGATGGATAAGGTTTGATCTGGCAAACTCTGACGGTGTATAGAGGAGCCTTTTTGATGATACATATTCACCCTGAAATAATTTCTCATTCATAATTATTAACCCTGTTATTCCACTGGCAGCCACCCGGCCGCAGTAATGTATTTTTCTAAATCTATAATATGATAAAAAAAATCCGTGTCAAGATAATGCAAATTAAAATCAAGAATGTGAATTTAAATAAGCAAATTAAGCAAATATAATGATTGAGAAACATGCAAGTCTAACCAGAATATTCAATGAAAGGATATTAAAATGGCTAAAAAAGCACTTATAACCGGAATAACAGGACAGGACGGATCATATCTTGCAGAGTTCCTTTTGGATAAGGGATATGATGTTCACGGCATAATCAGAAGATCATCAGTAGATTACAGAGAAAGAATCGCTCATTTGGAAGGACATCCAAACTTCCATCTTCACTACGGAGATCTTGGCGATTCCATGAGCATCATGGGCCTTGTGACCAAGGTTCGTCCGGATGAAATATACAACCTCGCAGCACAGTCTCACGTACAGGTATCATTTGATGCCCCTGAGTTTACCGCAGACGTTGATGCTGTCGGCGTAACAAGAATCCTTGAGGCAGTTCGCCTTTCAGGGCTTGCAGATACATGCCGCATCTATCAGGCATCAACTTCAGAGCTCTATGGTAAGGTTGAAGAGGTTCCTCAGAACGAGAAAACTCCTTTCCACCCTTACAGCCCATATGCAGTTGCCAAGCTCTACGGTTACTGGATCATCAAGGAGTACAGAGAAGCTTACAACATGTTCTGCTGCTCAGGTATTCTCTTTAACCACGAATCAGAGAGACGTGGTGAGACATTCGTTACACGTAAGATCACTCTTGCAGCCAGCAGAATTGCTCAGGGCAAACAGGACAAACTTTATCTTGGTAACCTTTCAAGCCTTCGTGACTGGGGTTATGCCAAGGATTATGTAGAGTGTATGTGGCTCATCCTTCAGAACGACAAGCCTGAGGATTTCGTTATCGCAACAGGCGTTCAGCATTCAGTTCGTGAGTTCGCACAGCTTGCTTTCCACTACGCTGGTATCGAGCTTGAATTCAAGGGTGAAGGCGCTGACGAAAAGGGATATGACAAGGCAACAGGTAAGGTTCTTGTAGAGGTATCTCCTGATTTCTACAGACCTACAGACGTTGTTAACCTTTTAGGTGATCCTACCAAGGCTAAAGAGAAGCTTCACTGGAATCCACAGACAACATCCTTCGAAGAGCTTGTTAAGATCATGGTTGAGCATGATATGAAGAAAGTTGCAGTTGAAAGAGCTAACGAGCACGTTAAATTCAATCTTGCTGAATTCCTTGAGAAGGGTATCGATAAATAAGAAAGAGGCGATCAAAGTGGAAAAAAACGCTAAGATTTATGTTGCAGGCCACAGAGGAATGGTTGGTTCTGCAATTGTAAGAGAACTTAATAAACAGGGTTATACAAACATTATTACCAGAACCCATAAAGAACTTGACCTCACAAGACAGGATCAGGTTGAGAAATTCTTCGCAGAAGAAAAGCCTGAATATGTATTCCTTGCAGCTGCCAAGGTTGGCGGAATCATGGGTAACTCAGAAGCTCTTGCAGATTTCATGTATGAGAACATGATCCTTGAGATGAACGTTATCCACTCAGCATGGCAGAATGGATGCAAAAAAGTAGAATTCCTTGGATCATCATGTATTTATCCACGTATGGCTCCACAGCCAATGAAAGAAGACTGCCTTCTGACATCTGAGCTTGAGAAGACCAATGAAGCTTATGCTCTTGCCAAGATTTCAGGTCTTAAATACTGTGAATTCCTTAATAAACAGTATGGTACAGATTACATCTCCGTAATGCCAACTAACCTTTACGGACCAAATGATAACTATCACCCAACACATTCACATGTTCTTCCTGCTCTTATTCGTCGTTTCCACGAAGCTAAGGAGCAGAACCTTCCATACGTAACATGTTGGGGTGACGGAAGCCCACTCCGTGAGTTCCTCTATGTTGATGATCTTGCAAATCTCTGTGTATTCCTTATGAATAACTACAGCGGAAACGAGACAGTCAACGCCGGAACTGGTAAAGAGCTTACAATCAAAGAGCTCACTGAAAAGGTTGCAGCTATTGTAGGCTACACCGGAGAAATTCGTTGGGATCCTTCTAAGCCAAACGGAACTCCTCGTAAGCTTCTTGATGTTTCCAAAGCTGAAAAACTTGGCTGGAAATACACTACAGAGCTTGATGACGGTATCCGTCTTGCTTATGATGATTTTCTTCACAATCCTATGAGAGCAGAGCGCTAATAGATAGCTAAAAAAATAAACCATGCAGGAATTTATTTTTCCTGCATGGCTGTTTTTTTATTAATGAAATTCACAGGCTATAAAAGTCTCCCCATTTTCATTACAATAATATGCAATTCCTACTGAATTAAATGAACTACGTACAAGATTCGCATAATGTTTAGGACTAAGAGTCCATGCATATACTACATTTTCCGGTTTTTGTTGTGTAGAATTAACTGCATGGGCAAGGTTTTCACCATTAGTCAGGTTAGAGACAGTATACCAGGCCTTTCCATTCGGACGTATATGTGAAAACTTTTGAGCACATTCCGAAGCTCTGATTTCTGCAATATCCTGTAAGTCCTCATCCATAGTAAAAGCTTCAAGCCCGGCAGATTCCCTGACCGCATTCATCATAGTCAGAACATCATCCTCACTTGAAGCTTCCGCAGTTATCGGCACATAAAGCATCGAAACCATCATAACAGACATTAAAAGCATTAAAGTCTTCTTCATAAAGTACCCCCTTACCTTGCAGTCGAGCAATACTCCCACTACAATGATACTTTATTTAGACGTATTAAAATATATTTGTGAACATTATTTAATACATTTAATGCAATTTTTAGAAGTTATTCCAAATTGATTAATATTTATTTCAGTGTTCCTGTTTTGAAACAATCCCACTTGTTATACCATACCCAATGAATTGTAGCTCTTCACTAAGGTCTTTTGTTGCCGCAGGGAAATACTTGTACCCGATCCTGTCGCCTTCTTTTGGATAATAAAATGTAACTCCGGATATTTCAAAGGATTCCACCTCATACTGTCCGTAATCCTGTTGAGTAAAAAGATTTGCTGTATTAAATCCAGGTATATCCGCTCTTACAAGATTGACGCCCTTATACAAAAGCCATATCACAAATATCAGTGCAAAAGCCATAATGCTTCTTCTCGTAAACTTGTTCTCATTTCCTATGTAATTAAATAGGCGAATAAGAAGTCTTCCAAACACAATCGCAAATGTCAGGCAAACATATACTTCCCCATATCTTATAAGCGGAGCTGTAAAAAGCCAAAACACTAAGCAAGCTACCATTGTTCCACTTACAGTAAGAAAATCAGCAAAATTAACCATTCTGCGATCACTTATATTTAAAACCTTATTGTCCTTGAGCTTAGCCTTTTTATTAATTGCTATTGCAAAGAAATAAATTAGACAGACAAAATATACCAAGATAGCAGCGATATCCAAGATCACCATTATCCTGTTCATTCCGTGGATTCCGGCAAACCATGGACCAATCCAGTCTTTAAAAGGCATATCCCCGTATGTCGCAACGTCTGTAAATCCTCTTCCATAGGTTTTTATTTCCTTGGCATCATAATCAGCCAGTCCCTTAGGTATCTTCCATGCCACATCAAATAAATCCACTGAAGTAAACGGATATACAAGCCATCCCGAAATTATTACATTTCTAATGAGGAACGGAGCAACTATAATAAGCGCCAATAATACGGAAAGTCCCAAAGCTTTCATAGTCTTGGCACTTCTATTATTTACAAGCCTGTAAATAGGAATAATAGCAAGAATCAATATAGGAGCTGCAGAAAGCTTAATAGTTACTGCATACACTCCAAGGAGAGAAAGCATAATGTATGGCACATATGATCTCTCATGCTTAACATTCATATCAAGCCATCGAATTACAATGTAAAAAACTATTGTGGATAAAAAATAATCAGATGCCGGAGCAACCATTTCATCAAATATTGTAAAAAGATAGTAAATACCCATTACTCTGGCAAAATCAGACAGTATAGGATGTCCTCTTCTGACAATATCCTTAATATCGATGCATTCCCAGGCAAGCATCAAGGCACAGAATCCTGCCATTACATGATAAGATTTTCCGGAAAGAAAGCTCATGCTATACAAGGCTGATAATGCAAACGATGCGCTATTATAAGCAAGCCTCACATGAAGATTTCCAAGTCCCTTAATAACACCATAGTCTTCTATCCAATGGATTGCCTGCGCATGATACAGATCAGAATCATAATGCATTATCCCATGAGAAGCACCATAAGCCATTATCAGAAAAATTGCCAAATACAAATAACCGCTTCTTCCGGAAATAAAAAGTCGCAGTACTTCTATAAGGTCAGCCATAAGTTCATTTCTGTAATATACCGCAATGACAACACAAAATGTGACCATTAAAAAATTAGCCACTAGTCCCACTCCTTCGAAAAGACTATATATCTCAGCGTAGATTGTGTTGACAACAAGTCCTGCAACAATATAACTTGTTCTGAAATGTGCATTATACTTTCTGTATGCACCCTTACTTTTCTGAGAATGCATACAATCAAGAGAAGTTATGAACTTAAGCAATGCAAAGCCGGTTAAATAAGTAGTGGCTATCACATATATCCAAATTAGAACAACTGACAGCATTAACTATTTTTCTCCCAAATATAATTATCAGCTCAAGTTACAGACTATGATTCCTACAACAATTCCTAGAATGGCTCCAAAAAGAACCTGAAGTGGAGTATGGCCAACAAACTCTTTAAGTCTTTCCTCCACAGGAATATCGCTGTCGAGTTCCTGGAACCAGTCCATCATATTGTTGATAACTTTAGCCTGAATACCAGTCTCTCTTCTGACCCCCATCGCATCATGCATGACAATCAGTGCCAGAACTCCTGAAATCGCGAATTCAAAACTGCCTGCTCCAAAATAGTAAAAAGCACTTGTTACCAGTGCCATGACTGTTGCTGAGTGGGAACTTGGCATACCTCCATCTCCGGTAAGTCTCTCTGCATTAAACTCCTTGTTAACAAGAACATATATTATAGTCTTGAGAATCTGGGCAGAAAGCCATCCAAAGAAAGCTGCCAATAATAGTCTATTATTTAGTAAATCATTAAAAAATTGCATATAAAAAAGTCTCCAATACTAAAGCTCAGATCAAAGTAAATCTTTTAAGTATTCTTCTATAGCATCATGCCAATCAGCAAACATATAATCAGATGTAAGCTTCAACATATAATTTTCAAGAATACTATATGCTGGCCTTGGAGCAGCCTGAGGATTTTTCTCAAGGTACTGAGCTGTTGTAACATGATTAACCTTAGTTGACTTACCGGCAATCCTGAATATTTCATCTGTGAAATCAGCCCAGTTCGTAGAACCCTCGCAAGTTCCGTGAAAAACTCCATAATTGTTTGTAGGGAAAAGATATGCAATTGCCTTAGCTAGTTCCTTGGCACTTGTAGGAGTTCCCTGCTGATCCATAACTACACTTATTTCATCCATTTTCTCAGAAAGGCCAAGCATAGTCTTGACGAAATTCTTGCCATCTCCATATAGCCAGGCTGTTCTTACAATAAAATACTTATCAGAGAACTGCTTAACAAATTCTTCACCGGCAAGCTTTGTTTTTCCATAAACACTTACAGGGCCCGTCTTATCAAATTCAACATATGGTCTTGTCCCGTTTCCTTCAAATACATAATCTGTAGAAACATGAACAAGCTTAGCGCCTACTTCTGTAGATGCGATTGCCAGATTTCTTGGTCCGATAGCGTTAATCTTGTAAGAAAGATCTACATCAGATTCCTGCTTATCAACAGCAGTATAAGCTGCGCAATTTATGATTGCAGATGGCTTAACCTCTCTTGCAAGCCTGATAACATCATCAACATTTGTAATATCAAGCGGAGTAATACCTGCGCCTTCAAACACATCAGTGTTAACGATTTCATATTTACCATTGAGTTCTTTGTTAATAGCTCTTCCGAGCTGTCCATTACAACCAGTAACTATAATCTTCTCCATAACTAATTCTGACCTTCCTATAATTAACGTAAACGGACGGCATTTCTGCCGTCCGCAGTTATCAATCAATTCTGATAATATATATTCTACTATTCGGCATCAATCTTCATATGTTGTTCCATTTACTTCAAATTTAGAGAATGAACCGCCTTTTTCCTGAACAACAAAAATCATTGTTTTACCTGTATTAAAAGTAATCTCCTGACCATTGTCATCATAGTACTTAGTTGGTGAATAATCTGAAGTCTTCTCCCAAGTCATATGTATCATTTTGCCTTTGGTAATATAGTAGCCATCTCTTGTCTTATCATGCATCTGATATGCAAGGTATCCATTAGAATCACGAACTTCATGATATGTTCTCTGGATAATTACATTTGAAAATGCAAGCTGCTCTCCGGTTACTGCGTCCTTCTGAGCTTCACCATATAAAGACTTGAGGTAAACTTCTTTTTCTGGATCATATTTAAGAGCTGACTTAGTTACAGGATAACATCCTGCCATATCAATCTCAGTTGCCTCTACAGCATCTGCATAATCATCCAATGTATTAGGATTAGTATATCCGGTAAATGTAAAATGTGGTCCATCCTGGAAATACTCACTTCGATGTGTCTGAGAAAAACCAGCCTTCTCAATAGCTGATGAAACATGTGCTCCATCTGTAAAAGCAGTATGCTCAGATGTACTTCCTTCAGGTACACGGAAGAATGCTCCGTAATCAGGGCCCATCGCCTTACCGCCGACACCATTTAAGTTATCAACATCATCAACTCCATCAGGTCTATTCTTACCTGTCAGAACGCCGCTAACATACAGCTCTGGTCCGCCGAAATGAATAATAACCGGATCATACTCAAGAGCTGCATAAATAAAGTAATCTCTTATACTTCTGATGTTTCCGATTCTGTCAAGATTCTGCCAATTCTCAAGAATACCCATCTGACGGCTCATGCTGCCTTCTTCCATTATCTCATAGAAAACTGCAACATTGCTAAGTCCATACTGTGGCTGAGCCTCCTTGTTAATAGGAAACATAACAGCCAGTGGTCTGTTGGTATTAACTGACTCATCTACCCATTCATTTGTAAAATAGCTTCTGACCATGCCTTCCTGAGGTGGCATGTCCTCATTGGCTTCCTCAACTGAAGCTTCTACACTAGCTTCAACAACAGGCGCTACATCTTCAAGTTTCTCTATGCTGATGCCAACTACTGCATCATCATCAGAATTACCACAACCAATTAACATAGCAGCTGTTATTCCTGCTAATACCAAAGCTTTAAATCTTTTCATAATTAACGACTTCCCCTTTTTCTAATATTACTCACCAAGTCCGTTCTCTATAGCCTCAACAAGAGCATTCATCGCTTCCTGTTCATCCGGGCCTTCGCACTTGAATTCAAGTTCATCCCCACATTTAATACACGCTCCCAAAACACTGAGAACACTCTTGGCATTAGCTGTGTTCTCACCATAACTAAATGTGATATGCGATTTGTAGTTCATTGCAACCTTGCAAAGATTTCCCGCTGGTCTTAAATGTAACCCTGTAGGATTTGTAATAACTACCTTCTGGCTAACCATATTACAGCATAACCTCCTCAATGAGCTTAGCAAGTTTTTTGGCTTCGTCTTCTATCTGTTTCTGATCTTTTCCCTCGATCATTACCCTGACAAGAGGTTCTGTTCCTGAAGGTCTGATCAACACTCTTCCATCTCCGGCAAACTGTTTTTCAAGTTCAGCAATAGCTCCGGCAATTTCAGGATACTCCATAAAGGAATCCTTCTTGTGTGTAGGCACATGTGCATTAACAAGAGCCTGTGGCATTACCTCCATAACTTTTGCAAGTTCTGATAAAGGTTTGCCTGTAGAAACCATAACCTCAAGAAGGTGAAGTGCTGAAAGAAGTCCATCTCCTGTTGTGTTATCATCAAGGAAAATAATATGTCCTGACTGCTCCCCGCCAAGGTTTGCGCCAATCTCTTTCATATGTTCAAGTACATATCTGTCGCCAACCTTAGTCTTGTCAACCTGAATGCCTTCTCTCTCAGCCATTTTGAAGAATCCAAGATTACTCATTACTGTCGCAACTATTGTATTCTGGGCAAGTTTACCATTTTCTTTCATAAACTTTCCGATGATGGCCATGATTTCATCGCCATCGACCATTTTACCATTCTCATCAACAGCAAGGAATCTGTCAGCATCTCCATCAAAAGCAAGTCCTACATTTGCTTTTTCTGTTACAACTCTTCCCATCAGTTCTTCCATATGAGTAGAGCCACAACCTGCGTTAATGTTAGTTCCATCAGGATTATTGTGAATAACAACAACCTCTGCCCCAAGCTGTCTGATTGCTTCTACTGATGTATAATATGAAGCACCCTCTGCGCAGTCCATTACGATCTTCATTCCTGTAAGATTTATATCCACTGCATTGAGGTTGTGATTGATATATTCTTCTCTTGCATCAGTACGGTTCTTGATCTTACCGACGCCTGCACCTGTCGGCATCTTGACACCGTCCATATTATTTTTGATAAGCGCTTCGATTTCATCCTCCATTGCATCAGGAAGTTTGAAGCCGTTAGCATCAAAGAATTTAATACCATTAAATTCCATCGGATTATGTGAAGCAGAAATAACAACACCTGCATCAACACGATATTTTCTGGTTAGATAAGCAACAGCAGGTGTAGGAATAATACCAACATTTACAACGTCAGCTCCCACCGAACACGCTCCCGCCATAAGAGCACTGGCCAGCATATCTCCGGAAAGTCTTGTATCACATCCCACCATGATCGTAGGTCTGTGATTAACCTCTTTAGAAAGCACATATGCACCTGCCTGTCCCAGCTGCATGGCAAGAAGGGGAGTAAGTTCGTCATTTGCTACTCCTCTTACACCATCTGTTCCAAATAATCTGCTCATAATAAAAACCTCTTTACTCTAATTCTCTAACTGTTACATAAACACTTACAGCAGACTTACAATATACACCATCCGGTATACTCCACACAATAGGAGCTGTATATGTGCCCGGTGCAAGCTTGTCCAGATCATTGCTTGTCAAGATATCGCTCACTCTGACTATTCCGGAAATACTCGATGGATTAACGGCATTGATATTGCTTCTAAGCCCCTGAAGTGTCAGTGAAACCTGATTATATTCGCTGTCGTCAACAAATATTTCAAATCCATCTTCCGAACCATCGATTGTTATCTTATTAGTACTGATTTCAAATGTTTCCTCGACTACAGGCCCTATATAAACCACAACCGAAGCTGTTCCATTAAAATCATCATCTCCAAATACAGTTCCTGACGGCAACGCCTGTGACAGATCTATTGTAGCAGTTAAATTACCTGTATATCCAGAAACATCAAGGCTGTCATCCTCGACATTCAGCGCTGTAAGCCCGGAAATAACACTGCTCCTGCCTGCTACCAATACTTCCGAAGGGGTACTGTCAATCTGTCCTGTAAGCGCATATCCGTTAGCCGGCTCGCCTTTGATAGTGTAATTAACTGGTACATACTTGGTCTCAAGAATCTGAATATTGACTCTTACCGTCTTAATATTCATATTGACGCCTTGCTGTGATGTATCCAGCACATTTCCCTCAGCATCATACAGTACAATATCCGCATCTGTTCCGATATTAGATGTAAAACCGGTAACATCTACGTCAACAGATGCCTTGGCAACACTATTAACAAAAGACTCCGGTCCGCTTATCCTGACCATATTCTGCTCAGTAGTCACATCGCCGATAATATATCCATCTGAAATAGTTCCGGAGGTAGTTGCTGAAAGAGCCAAACTCTTGCTGGCCTTTCTCTCAACATTCAGCTTGACCACATCAGAACTAAGAACAATCTTATCTATCTTGTCGTAATATTTATTAGTCACGCAATCAATACTTACTGTATTAAGACTTGATAGTTTCTGTATATCTGCTGTAGCAACAATATTGCTCTGACTAAGCGAATCAATTACACCTCTTGGTGCATAAATAGTAACAGAGCTTATCGTATCGCTTCCATCAAGAACTGTATAAACCTGCCCCTTCTCAGTTATTAAATTTCCATTTTTGATAGATACAGGGACATTGGTATATCTTACCGAAATAACAGGATCATTAATATTTGTAACCAAAAACCACACTATTACTGCAAATATGAGTGAAGCCAGTTTTAATCCCCAGTTAGCTGTTATTTTCTTCATTTCTTAGCCCTGGCCTTTCTGGCAAAATGCTTGACCGGAGCTTCAGTTTTATGCTTATTCTGAAGAAGTCTCAAGCGCTCGCGCAATCTGTCACTATCAACAGCTCTTTCAAGTTCTCCCTCATATGCAACACTGATTTTGCCTGTTTCTTCTGACACAATTATTGTAAGGGAATCTGTTGCCTCAGACACTCCGATTCCTGCACGGTGTCTTGTTCCAAGCTCTTTTCCAATTCCCATATTATCTGAAAGTGGCAGATAACATGTAGCTGATGTTATCCTGTTTCCCCTGATGATGACAGCGCCATCATGTAGTGGGGTATTATGCTCAAAAATATTTATGAGAAGCTGGCTGGTAACTATACCATCCACATCAATTCCAGTTCGTTCATACTCTGTAAGAGGATGATTCTGTTCAATAACAATAAGAGCACCAGTCCTTACCTTACCCATTTCAACACAGGCTCTTGTTATCTCATTAAGTGTTTTGTCAGAGAATCTCTCCTCTGTTCTTCCGTCACCAATAGCAAAAAGATTGGCAAAAAAGTTCTTTCTTCCCAGCTCTTCCAGCGCCTTACGAAGCTCAGGCTGCAAAATAACAACCATGGCTGTAATAGCGATACCAATAACCTTTTCAACAATCCACAAAATAGTAGACATATTGAATATTGCTGCTATAAGAATAAACACAACAATAACTATGACCCCTTTTAACAGAGACCATAGTCTGGTATCTTTGGCCCAAACCAGAATGTGATATACCAAAAATGCAATAATAAATATTTCCAGTACATCAAAGAACCTGATAGTAGGCATATGTAAAGTTGTTCTGTTAATATCAAAGAGAAAATCCATATGCTACAATATTTCCTTTATATCATCTGCGCCTTCCATTGGCACGATTTATCTTCTTAACTCTCCTCTCAGGAGCAGATACTGTTACCTTAGGTACAGCCTTGACATAATAATAGTAATCATCATCCTCAAACTGTACTTTCTCAGTTCTCGTATAATCCACATTAAATGCAAAAAATTCAACCACAAGCATCAAAGCAGCGGATACAACTGTCCCAAGTATCACACCCAAAAATGATATTTGTGTTTCCAATACCAGATCTCCAACAAGCATTCCTACTATTATGCTGATGGAGCCTGCTGCTATAGCGATTCTCCAAGAATAGTCGATTGAAGCTCTTCTGATCATATATACAATAACGATTGCTATTGCAAAAACAATGATCATAACAAGCATTGTCTTGTCTCCCAGTATTCCCTTGAGTACTGACTGGAACTGTGTTGAGGTTTCTTCCACATCTGTTCCTATTTTGCCCACGCTGTTTCCTGCAGAAAAATAGTTGATCATATACGCGATCACCAGTCCAAAAGCAACAGACACTGCCGATGTCGGTAAGCCCAAAAGTCCCATAGCGAGAGGCATAACATAAGGAATATGCATAAAAAAGAAAATTGAAGTCAAAAGAACTGCCAATGTATCCTTAGGAGAAAATCTAAAATACAAAAGAAACATTAAAAGTAAAATAATAGCTACAACAAGCGCACTTTCCACTGCTGCGGAATATAAATGCCCCAGAATAAACACTGCTGCGATAAACACAATAAAATTAGCAGGCAAAATAGCACACAAAAGTGAAGCCATCAGAACAATAGCTATATTGTTAAGTGGCTGCATATATCCAAGTTTATTGTTGATGATCGCAATTGTGATCAGAGCCAGAAGAAACTTCCACACATATGAAATATAAGTTTCATTCTTGATATAGAATTTGCTGATGTATTGCTTAAGTTCCAATAAAGAAGTCATATTATCAATCCTTTTTCTCGTACATTCTAGCTAGTTTTTTTAAATTGCTATAATATGCCTTCATACTCTTTCGCATTTTGGTATATCGAATGGAATAAATGACATATGTTGCAAGTGAATACACGCCAACAAGCAGGAGGTAGTATATCAACCACTTCCTGCCTACTGACAATAGATTCTCTGTGTTATAGAGGTTTGATACAACCTCCTCAAATTTACATAGAACATAAGTCCCAAGAAAAATGCAATATACAATTGTCGCGCTTATAACTGATTTAATTATATTGAAACCAACATAATCACTTCTAAAATAAGTGTTGATCGCGTCATTTTTCTTGCCTTCACGATCTATGAACGCAGTCATTTTGGTCATCAAAATGACTTTTTCTTCATCTAACATTGCTGCTCCTTATGTATCCAGGAAGCGCATTCCAGCCTTCTGTTCTTTTTTGACCGGCTGCTGTATCTGAGGCTGAGGTTTAGCGAAAGTCTGATTCAGATTGTTCGCCATTGATCCCTTACATTTAGCACAAAATCTTCCTGTCTGAATAAGCGCTCCACAATTCTCGCACTGAAGCTGAATTGGAGAATCACTCGTAAACATGAGACGCTCTTCTCTGATCCACTGCTGAATCTGCTTGGTAGTAACCTGATTATCCTCAGCGATCTGCCTGAGCCCTGCACGCGGATTATCGACGATGTACTGCTTTACTTTTTGGAAATCTTCCTCTATCGCTTTCTTACAAGGATCGCAAATAGGCTGACCTCCGATGTAATTAAACATTTTACCGCATCTTGCACAATTCCGTAAGTTCATATAGTGACCTCCGTTTATTTTAAGTAGTTTGCCCGATTGCAAGAGTCAGAAAATATATTCTGTCCACGCCCGCAATCCGAAACTCATGGGCGATCTCATCAATAGTACTTCCAGTTGTATAGATGTCATCGATAATAAGTATGCATTTAAATTTTACATCATTTTGTGCTATATTAAAAGCCTTTTTCAAATTATTGCGGCGCCCGCGAGCGTCTAGTTTCTTCATTGGAAGCGTATTTTTATTCCTTTTTATAACATTTTTATAAACTGGAATATTACATTCTCTTCCAACAGCCTCAGCTAGCAGATCTGCCTGGTTATATCCTCTTAAACGTTGTTTATCTTTATACATCGGCACCGGAATTATTGCATCTATTCCAAGTTTCAACAGCTCTTTTCTCAGATGCCTTTTAACAGCTACTCCGTAAAATGTAGCATATTCCTGCCTGCCCATATATTTAAACTTATAAATAGAGCCGGAAATGCTTCTGTAATCAAAAACCGAATACCCTCTGTCAAAAACATGATGAACTCTGATACAATCCGAGCAGTATTCATTTTCTTTATCAGACTTTCCAAGAGGTTTGCCGCATTTCATACACGTTGCCCCTCTGATATATCTGATCTTACCGGCACAGGATTTATGTATAAGACGCCCTTTAATTATTTTCCCATTTTCAATTCCTGCCCACGGAAGAATGCAATCGCAAACAGAGCAATGCCTCGGATATATAAGCCTAAGAGCTCCATCCATCACTTCCGTAAAACTATCACTAACACTCTGAAGCATTGAAAATATCTAATATCCTATCCTTTAGTCCCGTGTACCTTTTGAGCTGCTGCTCATTATCCACCATATTAAAAAGAGTCTGACTGCTCCCCAAAATACAGACTGTGTTCTTGGCTCTAGTCACTGCTGTATATAAAAGATTTCTGTTAAGTAACATTCTCGGGCCACCTAAAATAGGCATTATAACCGCCGGGTACTCGCTTCCCTGAGATTTATGTATTGTAATGGCATAAGAGAGCTCAATTTCATCCAGATCCGAAAACGGATATCTGACGCGTCTGTGCTCATCGTATTCAACCACCACTTCCTGTGAATACTCATTAATCTCTCTTACAATTCCCATATCACCATTAAAGATACCCATTCCGGAATCAATCGGAACATTGTATTTGCCCATTACTTCCCACTGGGCCTGATAGTTGTTCCTGATCTGCATGACCTTGTCCCCTTCACGGATAACCTGATCACCATATGCATGCTCTTTTTTGGACGCATCAGGCGGATTTAAGTATTCCTGCAGGACAAGATTTAGCTGTATTGCTCCAAGAGGCCCTTTGCGCATAGGAGTAAGAACCTGCAGATCATAAGATTCTGCCCCGACATACCCTGGAAGCTTGTCTCTTATCAGCTGTATCATATGTTTGTAAATAACATTACTGTCATCTCTTTCCAGGAAAAAGAAATCCTTGCTCTTGTTATCAATAACAGGCCTTTCACCATTGTGGATTCTGTGCGCATTCATAACAATGTCACTTTCTTCTGCCTGTCTGAATATCTTTTGCAGAATAATAGTCGGAAATTTCCCGCTTCCAATAAGATCCTTGAGGACTTGTCCCGGTCCTACGCTTGGTAGCTGCGAACTGTCTCCCACAAGAATAAGATGAGTCCCCGGTACAAGTGCCTTTAGCAGTGCATAAAAGAGATGAATATCGACCATAGACATCTCGTCGATTATTATCGCGTCGGCTTCAAGAGGATTTTCCCTGTTCTTTTCAAAATGAACACCTCCCTGGCGACCGTCATCATCATCACTTACCTGTCCTGAGACCTCAAGAAGTCTGTGTATTGTTCTTGCCTCATACCCGGTAGCTTCCGTCATTCTCTTAGCTGCCCTTCCTGTAGGCGCAGCAAGCATAATATCAAGCCCCTCTCCGGCATAGTAATTGATGATAGTATTGATAGTTGTAGTCTTACCGGTTCCGGGACCTCCGGTAATAATGACAATACCATTAGAGATACTCTTTAAAACTGCCTCTCTTTGCAGGTCATCAAGCTGCACTCCCCGTCTTGTTTCTATATCCTTGATCCTATCAAGATATCGCCGTCTTTCATCTGCCGTGACATCTTCTGCAAGGTTCAGTCCTTCCAGCATCACAGCGCACCCCTGCTCCTCATAGTAATAACTTGCAGAGTATATCTGGTCATTATTCTTGCAGACAAGTTTTTTGTCCATCATGAGGTTGCTGATCTGTGTGTTCACATTATCCCTGTCTATCACTCCCCCGGGGCCTCCTGATAAGATTTCTACAGTCTTATCTATCAGCTGCTCCATTGGCAAATAGGTATTGCCATCAAGAGATGCCTGTAAAAGACAATACAATATCCCCGACTTGATGCGATACTCAGAATCTACTGCTATTCCTACCTTACCGGCAATCTCATCAGCCGTCTTGAATCCTACTCCGCTTATATCATCAGCTAGTTGGTATGGGTTTTCCTTAATAATTGAATAAATCCTGCTGCCGTATTTACTAAAGATCTTAACTGCAAGAGTATTGCTGATGCCGTATTGCTGCAAAAAGATCATAGCATCACGCATTTCTCTTTTCTCTGCCATTTGAACGGCAATGTCAATTGCCTTCTTTTCACTGATTCCTTTGATTTCCGCAAGGCGTTCAGGCTCATCCTCTATTATCCTGAAGGTATCATCACCAAACTTTTTAACAATGCGTGCCGCAAGAGCCTCTCCAATTCCCTTTATAGCTCCGGATCCAAGATAGCGCTGCATAGAAACAGCATCATCAGGAAGGACAACTTTAAAGCTTGTTACCTTAAGCTGTTCTCCATAAACAGGATGAGTTACAAAAGACCCCTGTATCTCAAGATTGTCTCCAACATCTGCATCCTTGAAATTACCTGTACAGACAATTTCTTCATCCTCTGAGATCAGATTAACAACCCCATAACCATTCTCGGCGTTCTTGTAAATAAAATGCTCAATATATCCTTTTATTACTTCGTTCTCATTTTCCATAATAGGCATTATAACACAATAAAAAGCGCTAAATTCTTAATCTTTCTTAAGAATTTAGCGCTTTTAAGCATATTTCAAAATTATTTATTGACATCCTCTGTAACTGTCCCACCTGCAGCCTCTTCAGGGGCTGTAGGAATATCATAATTTCGTTTAAGATTTTCATATAACATCTGAGCAAAGCCATTACTTTGTGTATCAACCGCTGTTCCACATATATCCTGAAGAGTTTCGCCCTTAAAGAAATCTACAAGAGTACTTGTTGATCTGTCCTGCGGATCAGGTTTAAGGGAGTCTACCGACTTCTGCATTTCTTTAAACATCTGCTCGAGAAAATAAGCTTCAAAACCTTTACACGCCTCCCACAACTCATCATCAGATGATTTGTCAGATACATTTTTAATCTTGTTCTGTATCATAGTTGCAGAAGCATTTTTACTCTCATTTACAGCATATTCAGTTAGCGCCGTAGCATTTATTCCTTTTATATCAAATCCTGCCATAGCTTTCCCCCGCTACCAAATTACTTGTCAGAATCCTATACTACATATCACCTAGGAATTATCTCTTAAGACCGTTAGCCGTCTGCATCATCTCATCTGTAGTCTGGATAGCTGTTGAATTCATCTCATATGCTCTCTGAGCAACTATAAGGTTAACCATTTCAGTAGCTACGTTAACATTTGAGCCTTCAAGATATCCCTGAACAATTTCACTCTTCTTGATTCCTGCTGCCGCAGTATTCTCGTTTATTGCTGCTCCGCTAGCCGGAGTCTCCTGGAATGCAACACTTCCTATTCTTTCAAGACCTTCTCTGTTAGGAAACTGCCATAATCCAATCTGCTTACCAAGATCCTGTGGAACGCCTGCATCATCAGGATAATAGATTTTACCATCACCGCCAATTGTGATTCTGCTGGCAACTCTGTTACCATCAACTGTAATTTCAGCACCATTGATGTCCATAACTTTATTTCCTTCAGCAGTCGTCAGTACAAGAGTTGTTCCGCCCGCCTCAGATAAAGCCCAGCTAAAGTTACCATTTCTTGTATAATATTTGGATGTCCCATCGCTTCCAAGGTATCCAAAGAATCCATCTCCGCTGATAGCCATAGCCGCAGGGTTATCATTTGTCAAAAAAGATCCCTGCTTAAAATACTGATTTATGGACGCAACTCTGGTACCCAAACCAACCTGTGAAGTAACAGGCTTGGGAGCGCCATTAGCTGTAGTTGTAACTGTCTGAAGTTCCTGATAAAGGAGAGATTTAAACTGAGCACCTTGTGCCTTGTATCCTGCTGTATTAACATTGGCCAGGTTATTAGATATAGTATCAACATTCGTCTGCTGGGCATTCATACCCGTTGCAGCGGACCATAAGCTTCTTACCATAAGCCACCTCCGATTTCGATAATGCCTTATTACCGTCCTCCGTGACTGGTAATCTTTGTTCTATCTATATATCGGCCTTAGCACTAGAAGACTTTATTAAAATATTCTAAATTTTAATATCAAACTTTTCCAATCTGGTTTACAGCAATCTGAAGTGTATCATCTATGGTAGTTATCATCCTCTGGTTCGTATCATAATTTCTCTGTGTCGCTATCATATTCACCATTTCGTCGACAACAGAAACATTTGACTGCTCAAGGAATCCCGAATACACTCTGGCATTTTCCACAACCTCTGCGCCAGCATCATCCCCAGCAGGAATGAAGAAATTCTCGCCGTAATGAAGAAGATTGTCGTAACTTATCCTCCCATCAGGGTAAGTCGTGGCTTCAAAATCATATACTCCGATCTTAGCAACGACAGCCCCATCCTGTATCACGTTTCCAAGTGTGTCTATTTCTACAGGCAGATTAGGATCAAGCTGGATATGGCTTCCACTATCGTCAAGGACATAATCACCGTCCTGAGTAGTGATCTCGCCGTTAACATTCATAGTAAAACATCCGTCCCTGGTATACATTACATCCATTTGCCCGGCCGTATCTCTTTCAATGTTAACCGCTTTATTTGTGTATTCCACAGCAAAAAAGCCACGTCCACCAATAGCGAAGTCGAAGGTATTCTTAGTCTCCTTCATTGGGCCTTCGCTCCAGTCAACGTAGCTCTCTCCAATTTTTACACCAGGATTAATGATGCCCAATCTACGTGCAGTGTTTGGGGCATCAGTATAATCCTTTATTTTCAGCGCGAGCTGATCACTAAAAGCTCTCGCTGTTAATCCTTCTTTTTTGTATCCGTTAGTATTGGCATTAGCAAGATTGTTGGTCAGCACATCCATCCTGCGCTGTTCATTGATCATACCGGTGTAAGCAGTATAAAGACCTTTTACCATCCAATTTTCCTCATACCATCCTGGTCTTATCGCCCGTTCAGTCCTTGAACAGGGTATTAATCCTCGTGGTAACCAACGATAAACTCCACATAACGACCTGTTCCGATAGCTACTGCTGTCATAGGGTCCTCTGCGGTCATAGTGTTGATGCCTGTCTTAGAATAGATAAGATCCTCAAGTCCGCGAAGAAGTGCTCCGCCACCTGTTAAAACAATTCCTCTGTCAGCAATATCTGCTGCAAGTTCTGGTGGTGTGTTCTCAAGAACACTGTGGATAGCTTCTATAATCTGTGATGTAGGCTCTCTGAGTGCTTCCTCAGTCTCCTCAGATGAAACTCTTACAGTCTTTGGAAGACCTGTTACAAGGTTTCTTCCTCTGACATCCATATAGTCATCCTCAGCACGTGGGTAAGCTGATCCAATCTTGATCTTAATATCTTCAGCAGTACGATCACC